>Ga0209202_1000176_pt1 | contig 69455 bp, 86 predicted proteins | sample AD_UKC032_MetaG_FD_184416 | JGI IMG/M metagenome (GOLD analysis project Ga0209202, IMG submission 184416) | Active sludge microbial communities of municipal wastewater-treating anaerobic digesters from USA - AD_UKC032_MetaG (SPAdes) (version 2) | ecosystem: Engineered > Bioreactor > Anaerobic >... | reverse complement strand
CTCGCCAGCCAGGGGACCCGGCTCCCTTCCGGATAAGCAGGATGCCCCGCCGGATACTCAATATAAATATACGGCAGGGTCATTTTGCTATTGGCGTCAGGACGCTGCAGCATAAGCCACATCCCCTTGCCATTCCAGCCATGCCGTGCCACCTTCTGGTTCTCCCTCAACGCATTAAGCGCATAACAGAAATCCATCACTATCCCTCCTAGTTATGGGGTGGCATTTCAGCCACCCCGTTGAGTTATCGACCGAGCTTTTTCTCGACCATCTTCAAATGCTTGCGCTGTTTTCGCGCCTTGTTCTTTTCACGCCGCCCCTCTGCCTTATACTTCTGGCAGTGCAGTTTATGGCGACCGTATTTTCTTGCTCCGCCGCCGCTGTGTTTCACTTTCTTTTTCGGCTTAACAAGAACCTCTTTCGCGGTTTTGCCCATGACATATCACCTCCTTTACCTAGTGACTCGTCATGGCAACACCTCCTGCATTCCTTCTCATGAGCATCTCCTTAATCAGCCATCCGGCAGGACTCATAATAAATCAGGTTTGTCTTACTGCCCACGTAAGTGGCCAACTCCTTCATGTCCCTCCCCTTAACTTCTTTTAGGAAGGTGTTGATGTGAAACTCACCGACGAAGTAATCCACATCGGTGAGGGCGCTAGAACCGTACAATGCATCATACTCCATCCCCTCGATATCCATCTTCATGAGACGAATCCGACCATCAGCCCCCCTGGCCATCTTTAAGAAGTTATCGAGCGATAGAATAGAAACTTCCACCTCTTTGTTCTTGGTTGGGTCAAACTTCTGTTGGACCCCGGAGGACCCTCCGGAAAACTCATTGGCAACGACCATCTTTATCCGGTCATCTTTCGCCCCGACCCCGACATTAAAAATCTCGACATTACTTAAACCGTTAAGGCCGATATTCCGCAGGGCCTGGAAAAAAGTCCGCGGCACCGGCTCACAACCAACCACCTTAATATAGGGGAACATCTTCGCCATCATAATCGAGAAAAGACCCTCATTCGCGCCAATATCCACAACAACGTCGCCAGGGCTAAAATTAACCCCTCGCTCAAGAACACGATAATTGTCATTGAAGACCTCGCGTATTAAGTCGTTAAGCGTCGGTGTCTCGTGAAAAAAATATTTATTCCCACGATACTCAACCGTCCTGATATCACTCATACAGCGCCGCCCTCCACGCTAATCCTTTCCTCCAGGTGAGCAATAATCCGCTCCCTGTCCAAATGGTCCCATCTCTGTCTCCGCAAACATCCGGCCAAATAATTCTTCAGCAATTTCATCCGTGAAAGAGAACTCCTGTGTTCCTTGTGTACCCGCTTTCCGATTCCGTTAATGTGCTCAATCTCATCTTCCGTGTGGTATAACCGTCCGTTATGCAAAGCCATTCCCCTTCTCCTCCCGTATTAGATTAAAGGTTAAGTTTCACCGGCGGGCTCTTATCCCTCGTACTCTGCTCCCTCTGGCGTGAGAGCCGCCGCTATCTGCTTGTGGTCAATGTCTTCATCTCCTGGAGTGACATCCAAAATCTGCGGACCATCCTCCAGCCCCTTTAAAACGACAAAAACGGTCTGCTGGGCAGTACCGTTCAAATCTTCTCTCGCCCTTATCTTTGCCGACATCAGCTGGGACTCTATCTTCATTAACTCCTTCACCATAAACACAAATTGCTTATCGTCGGCCTCGATAAGCTCTGCCAGCTTTTTCCTTCCCTTAACCTTCCGGTACACATACCGCATATCCTGCAGCATTTGGTAAGCGGATGGCTCGTCCGGCGAATTTCTCGAAGTTCCTTGCGTCTCTCCCGCCGTCTCCTTCTTAAGCTCCTCAGCAGCTGCCTCTCTTTCAAGTTCCTGCCTTTCCGCCTCCTGCTCCTCCTCAAGGACCTCTAATCCTTTGGCCGCCATCTTATGCAAGTTCTCATTCAATAACTTCTTATTGAAAGCTCTCTTTTCCCGTTGAGCCTTCCGGCGCTCAGCATCATCTTTTTTCGCTTGTTTCGCATTAGCTGAAGCCTGGCGTTTCGCCCGGGCAAGCTCGGCTCTATTTAACTTAAGGGTTTTATTGGGATTGAAGTTATCGGATATAGGTGCGTCTTTTGTTTTACGGCCCTCTTTAGCCATCTTTGGAACCCCCCGTGACAAAAGGAATCGCATATTAAAATCTTAATGTCAAATATTTAGAGCTGACATTGTGCTACTAAATTTAGCCCGCTGGCTAATAGCCACTTAATATGCGTCCGAGGCTATGATTTTACGGTAAGTCACTTAGCGTTAAACGTTAAGTCAGTTACCGTTAAACGTAAAAATGGTCTAACGTAGCACTTATACTCAGCAATCGACCGAAAAAGGCCTTACAAAGCCGCCGGCGGAGGCCATAATATTGCATTGCAATATGGAGGTGGTATCCAGCCCGTGCAAGTAGGGCATCTGCCCCTTAATATTATTACGTATTTTTTTTTACGCATCTGCAACATTTGCCCAGTTTTGCCCTGTTTGTGGCTCTTTGTGGCTCAAAAGGGCTGCTTTGTGAGATGCAAGTCCTCTTGTGCTCCATCGGTGAGACACAAGAAAACTACCCTTAATTACTTAAAAGGAGGCCGGGGGCGGGGACCTTAGGCACTGCTTGACAGTGCGCCTCAACTCTTCTATTTATAATATAACCAGGTACTTAGCTTCCTATAAGAGCGAAATGATAGGGCAACGAAAGCGTAACCAAGGGGGAGGGGACCCTATTTCCTATGCGCTAGTTGGGCTTATGGGTGGGATAGATAGGACCCAGCACCCCTGCGTTCCGCAGTCTTGGTCGTGTGCCCCCCTGTCCATAAGCATTCTTTTTCCCTGCCCTGCGGCGCGCGCCTCATTTATTTATTAATGATGCTAGGCACATAGCGCGCCTGCATGCCCTGTGCTGTGCTGTGCCCTACGCCCTGCCCACAGGCAGGGGCAGGGGCTGCCCTGTCCTTTATGTATTATGTGCCCTTGTGTGTGTGAGTGTGTAAGCAGGACTTGAATTGGAATAGCAAGTATGCAGTATCATTATGTTTGTGTATAGCCGCATGCCCTGCATACCCCCAAAGATGCCCCCATAAACAGGGCATAAGCAGGGCATGTATTACAATGTAGTCGCTCTAAGTGCTTGATATTAGGCTTAAACGTAACACTACTACTCAGATGCGCCCTGTCGCGCCTGTTCGCGCTCCTGTTCCTTTGGGTTATTGGTTCCTAGAGGTTTAGGGATGATGTATGCGAGCCGCGGAATTAAATTTATTTGCTGCCGCGGCTGTTTCCATGCGACTGGAAAAGCCCAGCTGGCGCGGCTTTGGCCGGAAGCAGCTCTGGATGCGTGTTTTATCCTTATGTGTTACATGAAATTCTCTTGACAAGATATTAAGGGAAGAGTAAAAGGGAATTAAATAAGGTTACAAAATACAACGAAACACAATAGGAGCAAGGGTTACAGAGTTTGGACATAGGCACAAAACGCAAGGCGGCAGCATATCCGAAAACCGGCTGCACCTTGGCAGATGCAAAGCACACGTGGCGAAATGCCTACGGAACGGCATTAAAAGCGCAACGAGAACGCGCTCCTATCATTGATAGGTATTGCGGAGAGAACCGCAACAGAAACCAAAACACTGCGAAAGGCCGCGGCGCATGAATCCGCGACGTTCCACGCGAAAGCCTTCCGGCGCGGTTACACTGGCAGGTGCGAAAGCAGGCGGCGCATGAATCCGCTTGAAACAGGAACTTGCCCACAGTCCGGCCTTATGGCCGGATGGCAAGAGGGCGCAACGTGGCGGCAGGGTGAGACTTGCCGGTTCATTAACATCTTAACGAAAGGGGCAAACCAATGACAACGTGGGAGATTGGGCAAGTAGTTGAAAGCATATTTGAAAGGGGCGAGAGAGCCGCGGCGCTTGAACTCATCAGTGAATGGGTTTCATGGTCGGAGCAATGGATTGATGACTACCCCGAAAGGAGAAAAATCAATGACTTACACAGCTAAGGGCATGAGTGTAGCGATTGGACAGCTTGTTTCCATTCGCATGGAAAGCCTTGATATCGATTGTGAAATCATGGACGTGAAGAGCGCCTACGGAAAGGCGCGGCTACTGGTCAAGCCGGTTTCCGGCACTGGTGAGCAATGGATTGAGACTGGCCGCATTCTAAGAGCAATAATGAGGCCGGCCAAGGCAACGAATAACAACCGTATAACGTGTTAATGGGGGATAAGATAATGTTTGAAAAAGCAGGGAAAACCTATGTCATCATAAGACTGGCGGAAGACTGGCAATATCCGGAGCGCAAAAAGAAAATCACGATTGCAGACGTGGCGGCCTATTTCGCCACACAGGCCAACAACTTAAGCAGTGGAATGCGGTGTATTGCCGGAGAATATGGGGATTGGCGCATGATTGACCATATCGCGCAAGATTGCCTTTCCTATTTCAAGCAGGTAAATGTTGAAGGAATACGCAGAGCAGGCCGCAAGTTAGGGCTTACGCCTAAGTTTTAAACACAGAGCCGGCGCGGATTCGCCGGCAAACAGGAAGTTGCCCACAGGTGCATTGAGCACTGGCGAGAGGGCGCAACGAAACAAGAAGAGCGTGTGAGACCGCTGAAATATTAACAACTTAATACGAAGGGAGAAAAATAAATATGAGAGCAAAACAGTTAAAAGCGGCAATTAGGTTGGCCGTTAAAGCCAACAAAAACCTTTTAATTTCAGGTGCTCCAGCTATCGGCAAGACGAAAATTGCCGAGCTGGTGGCCGATGAGATTTGCGCCGAACACGATGGAAGCTGGATGATTTGTCATCCGGTCACTGATGACCCAAGTGATTGGAAAGGCTTGGGTTTTCCTTCCGAAGATAGGAAGTCGGCGCATTTCCTGCCTTATGGCAATCTGCTGGCCTTGATGAAGGCCGACAAGCTCCTGATTTGCATTCTGGATGACGTTGGCCAAGCATGCGATTCTGTACAGGCTGCCCTGATGCAGGTTATTGAAGAGCGGACAATAAACGGCCTGAAAATCAGCGACAACGTGCGATTCATCCTTTGCACGAACAGGAAAGGCGACAAGGCCGCGGTCAGAGGCGTCATTGAACCCCTGAAATCTCGTTGTATTATCGTTGAGTTAGAAGTCAATGTTGATGATTGGTGTCAATGGGCAAACCAAAACAATATGCCGCCGGAGCTTGTGGCATTCGCCAAATTACGTCCGACCTTATTGCATGACTTTAAACCGTCCACGGATATGAATAACAGCAGCTCGCCGCGCGGATTTGAAGCAATTGGCCGCATGATGATTAATGGATGCCCGAAAGATATTGAGTATGAAATTTTCAGGGGTTCGTGCGGTGACCAAGTGGCAACAGAGTTCTGCGGATTCCTTAAGAATTACCGCGAGATGCCCGACCCCGAAGCCTATTTAAGGGAACCGGACAAACCACTGCCCACTGATGAATCGACGACGTATGCCTTGGCCGCAGCTCTTGCGGCACGCGCTAACAAGCAGAATGTCCAGAAAATCTATGACTTAGCGATGAGGCTGGACGCTGAATTCTCAACCTTCATGATTTTTTCAATGGTTCAAAGAGACAAGAAGATGGCGCAATGCGCAGGCATGGCCACGTGGTCTAAAAAATTCGCACCTTATTTAATGTAGAAAAGGAGATAAAACAATGACTTGCATTCAAGACAAAGCAATGCTGGCGTCTCTGAACATTTCCCAGTGGACGGCCAGAAAAATGGACAAGGGCGCGTCACAAACGACCGCCGAAACCTATCACGCTGAAGCGTCTGAAATTTCCACTTACAAATCAACGATTCAGAAGAAACACCTTGATAAGATTCAGAAAATCGTTGGCAAGGCGCGGACAATGCATTATAAATTTACGACGCCTTATACTTTCAGCAAGGGGCAGGCGATTTTGGCCACGGCGATGCTGCCGGATTACATGGCCGAAGGCTCTAAATTGATTAGAGAATTTGATGCAGCCGTTTCGGACTTCATGGCCGTTTATGCCGATGTCCGCAATGAGGCCAAAGGCTCCCTTGGCGACTTATACAATGATTTTGATTATCCCAGTGAGCAGCAGCTGCGGCGCAAGTTCTCGATGTCTTATGACTTTGCACCCATCCCGAAAGGCTCACACCTGCAAATTTCTATCAGTGAGGATGAGCTGGTTGAAATGCAAAAAGAAATTGAGGAAAAAGTGAAGGATTCCATGAGCATAGCTATGGATGAACTCTGGCAAAGAGTTTATACGGTGACGAACGCGCTAAAAGAGCGCATGACGCCACAGGCTGGGCAAGACAAAACCTTCCGCGATACATTAATCGGAAATATCGCGGAACTTGCTGATATTCTTCCCAAAATGAATATCACTGGAGACGCCCAGCTGGACGAAGTGGCCGCGGATTTGCGCCGCGACTTGGCCGGTTATGACCCTGCCGCTTTACGGATTGACAGGGGCATGCGGAAAGAGGCGGCAAAGCGCGCCGACGCTATTCTGGATAAGGTATCACACAGGGCGAAGGCTCCGGCGTCTATGGAATTGCCTGAAGCTGCACCAGTGGCCACACCGACCGCGACGCCCGAACCGAAGAAAATCGATGTGCAAGCCGCGCAGGTGAGCATTGAAGAGGTCATGGCCCCGAAGGCTCCGGCTAAGGCAGCGGAACCGGAAGAGGATGACGAAAACATTAAACGGCTGAAAGCTGCCGGTATTATTTAAGAAAGGAGCACAAAATGGTATCCACACAAGGTTTGGAACGCATGAAACAAGCGCGCGCGCGGCTGGTGTTGAATCAACTGTTTTTCGGCAGCTCCAGCATGGGCTTGCGCCTTGTCGTTGACGAAAATTGCGCAACGGCTTACACCGATGGGCGAATCATAGGCTTTTCGCCTGCGTTTATTGATTCCCTTAAGGATATTGCGCACGTTGAATTTATTATATGCCATGAAACGCTACATTGTTTGATGATGCATCCGCTCCGGTTACAGGGCAGAGACCATAAATTGGCCAACATCGCGATGGATTACGTTATTAATGGCATATGCAAACGCTCTGGGCTTTCAATGCCGGACGGTTGCCTTTATGACGATAAATTGAGCGCGGCCAATATGAGCTTTGAAATCGTTTACTCCATACTTTCCAAGGAAGAAAAAGCGAAACAGGGGCAGGGAGCTGGGCAAGGCTCCGGCAATGGCCAGAAAAATTTACCTGACGGCGCAGGCCAAGGCTCACAATCTAAGCCGGACGAAGACAGCCAAAACGGAAATGGACAGGGCACAGGCCAGCCTGACGAGAAAAACGGCCAAAACGGACAAGGCTCTGGAAAGCCGGAACCGTGGCAAATGGGCGAAGTCAGAGAGGCCAAAGGTGAAAACGGCCACGAAATGAGCGAATCAGAGCGCACACAGCTCGAAAATGACTGGAAAATCACCGCGGCCAAAGCATTGAATCAGGCGCGCAACGCCGGAACAATACCGGCAGGCATGGAAAGACTCGTTAAAGACTTAACAATTAAAAAACGCGATTTAGAAGACGTGCTCCGCGACTTCATCGTACGCACGCTTGATGGTGATTATACATGGAACCGCCCGAACAAACGCCACATAATCCGCGACATTTATTTACCATCGATTAAAGGCGAGTCAATTCCATTAATTGCAATGGTCATGGACACCAGCGGCTCAATAGGCAGTGAGCAGATTTCTTATTTTCAGGCCAAAGTCAATTCAGTTTTGGCGGAATTTTCCACAACTGTTCACGTGATTTACTGCGATTCGCGCGCTTATGATGGCGGAGAGTTTACAAGCAATGACCTGCCGTTAAGGCTTACACCCAAAGGCGGCGGCGGAACTAATTTTAAACCGCCTTTCCAGTTCATTGAAGAGCATGACATTGAACCCACGTGCATGATTTACTACACGGACGGCTATTGCAGCGACTTCCCGAAAGAACCTGATTACCCAGTGTTGTGGGCTATTTACGGCAATGAAAGAAGAGTTCCCTTTGGTGAGGTGGTCATGTTGACCCCTCAATAAGATGTTAGATGGATTACCAACCGTGTAACCGCATTTAGCTTGTTACGCGGATAGTCAACTAAGGGGGCAGTATGCGATTGAATATGTTTGAATTGAACTTGTGGAATGAGGGGGCATTTTGGCTAACATTGTTTGAGATAGAATGGGCTGACCAGGATAGAAGTCTGCTTCATATTGAAAGAAACCAAGGGTGTTGGAAGTTCCAGCTTCTTTGGTTAAAAAATAAATGTTGGGTCATCTAACAACTGCTTCAACCTGACACCTACGGTGCAGGTTAAGCAAATGTTAACAGGTGAGGCGGCATGATGGGAGATTGCCGTCTCTGGCAACCAAACTTAAAAAAAAGAAAGTGAGGCAAAAAATGAGGAAACGATACGACAGAAATGGAACAATGATTGACCCGATGGCTTTACCTGAAGAAAAAACGGTTAAGGCAATGACCAAAGGCGAAAAATGCTCGCCGGTCACTATTCATGACATTTTCGCTCATCGGACAGAGGCGCAATTAACCAGTAAAGTCATGGGCAAGGATGCAGGCTTTAAGAGCTGTTTTGACAAGCTCAAAAAGGACATAAAGATGATGAGGGAAAGCTATTACAGGGGAAAGGATATTCGGAACGGATGGGAATTAACCCTTGATGAATTTATGGACTTAACCGCTTATTACAAGGCGTTTTTTAATGGGTGTACACGTGATTCAATGCGCCTCTTGCTTTTGCAGACTCGCCGCGACATCTGCAACATTGATACAGCTGACCCGAATCGCTATAAAAAACGCAAGTATAAAGGAACTGAGGGTGAACGGTATTCAGACGAAAAACAACCTATGTTTTTATGTGAGGCTAAAGACAGGCTGACTCCGCTTAAATCAACCCTGTATAGCAACTTTTTTGAGTATATCGCACGAAAGCGCCTTGGCGTTGTAGCGACTACAACCTATTATTTTTATCTCAATGAAAGGCGCGCCTATGATGATAAGTTCATTGCACCTTTTATCACGGCTAAGGCCATCAAGTTCCAATATCAAAATAAGGATATTGACTTGCATAATTGGATGAGCGTGACCAAGGAAAAGGGCAGGGAGATTAACACACCCAGTAAATTAATCGAACTGGCCGCGCAGGAAACCAACATCAAATCCAATAAACCATTAAAGCCTTATACAAGGAGGAGGAGATAATCATGGCGCATTTTTACGCAGAGATTCAAGGAGCGCGCGGAGAGGCCACACGCTGCGGCGATAAACACAGCGGCATCAACGGCCACATAAGGGGTTGGGATATTGGCGCAAGTGTGCGGCTCCACTATGATGAAAAAACAGGTTTGGACACTTGCCGGATATTTCTCACCAGTGGCAGTAATGGAAATCATGCAAGCGTATGCCTTGGAGAATTTACTTCTGAGGCATTTACCAAGCCGGTTGAAGTTCCACTGGTCAGACCATTGACTGTCTTGAAAAAGGCAGAGAAGGGGGTGGACTAATGGACTTCATAATCATTACAGCTGTTATCGCGTGGGCAATTATTAAGGCCGGTGAGCGCAAACGCCGGAAGACCGGCGGCAAGTATCGAAACAAATAAACCTTAAAAAAGGGGCAGGGTATCACCTTGCCCCTTTATTTTGATGGCCTTATAGGGCATCCTGACGAGCCGTTTTTCCGTGAGAATGCCCTGTAAGTCTATTAAAACATTATAGAAAGAAAGGAGAACAAATCAGTGAGACGATTTAATTTTTACCGTGACAGGGAAAGCGAAGTGGAATGCCTTTGCGAAATGGAAGAGGCGGCCAACGGCCTTTATGTGACCTATGAAGACCACATGAAAGAGGTTGGGAAATTTCAGACCGCGATTGCATCGATGGAAAGGCGCATAAAAATCATTAAAAAAGAACTGGGGGTGATTTAATGGGAAAAGAAAACGTCATTATTTACCAACTTGTCGCATTTCAAGAGGCAAGAGAGAACCCTGATGGAACCTTTACAACGGCTGAGCTTATCGGCAACACGAACCAAGTAAAGGCCAAGAAGGTCACGATTGGTGACAAAGAATACCTCATCTTTAATGGAAAGGTCACGATTGGTGACAAAGAATACCTCACAGGTTAATTAATATGGAAACGAAGGGGGATTAATATGGAGATTGTGGAAGAAGATGGTTAACCGATTCAGTTTTTGGTTGGCTAGGATTCAAGGTAGAAATTTTTCATAAAGAAGAGGAGTAAATATGAATTTAACAATTACCCAAATAGAAGACATATGTATTTATATGAACTGGAAATTCAGCACACAAGATATGATTGTGTGGGAAATAGTGCAAGGAGTTAAAGGTGGAGCAGCAATGTTAAGACATCCGCTCGACCTCAACGATGCCTCCCTGTGCGCGGAGAAGATGGTGGAGAATGGGGATTGGTTTGAATTTTTCAAGATGGTTGATGACTTTCTCGATATTGATTGTTGTGGTGTAACTGCGTGGCTTTTTAATAGCCAAGATTTCTTCACTGCAATGGCTAGTTGGTTAAGGGGGAAACAATACACACCGTCAATTAGAACACGATAAGGAGAAGTTTATGGGAGAAATTAAAGTTGTAGGAATATTCTGTGAAAAGTGCGGGCAAGATTTTACAAAAGCTGTGGCACTTTTCGGAAAAGAAGTTATGGGTTGGCACATGGCTATCCATAAGAGAGATGAACTGGTTAAAGAAAACAGCGATTTGAAGGAACGTATTGGAGAACTTGAAGAAGAATTGGCAAACATCTTTACAGAAGGTTCTTTATTATGTCGATGGCTCTTCAACCCCGACAACTTTTTCTCTGCAATGGCTAGTTGGTTAAGGAGTAAAAAATGAGTGAAATAACTAAAGTCTGGTTTGAGCAAGCAAAGAAGCTTAAAGTCGACGAAGCAATCTTTGTTCGAGTTGCAGATAAGAAAGAACAAACAGCACTAGCAAATGAGTTTGAAAAGGAGCGTGAACTTTACAGTGAACTTGATGCTATACACGCTAGTCAGATATTTATTAACAAGACTTTAAAAGATAGAAAACAGTATGTAGTGCTGGAAAGAAAGTTCCGCACTCCATTCACAGCGTTCTTTAGAGATAGTCAAGGAAAGTTTTCTTCTATAACCATCGACCCAGAAAGAAAATGGAATCGCCACTGCTAAATCAATTTTAATTTGCATTCGTAAAGGACTTTATAAACCAGAAGAAGTTAATGACGCTATTAACTCTTGTATAAGGTCACTAAACGAGCAAATGAATTACGTCATGGGAGATAATCCTGACAAAGTTTATGGGTATCCACAAACTTATAATAAAGAAGGAGGGGAAAATGAAATCGATGTCAATGACGGTATTTATTAGAAATAACAGAGAAGAGATTGACAATGTCATCAATCAAGAATTGTTCCGTTATGATGGGAATGGTGGGCGTGGAACTATACCATGTCCACCACCGAGGAGAAATGATGACGAAAGAAGAAGGTGGGTATTAAATAACGAAAGCCTGTATCTATGGGCAAGAAGTGAAGGGGTGAATGTGTGAATACGATTATATTTGCCGTTTCTATATTGCTCATCTTTAATGGAGTGGTAAAATAAACTGGGCGCGCTTTCCTGGGGATGACCCAGGGGGCGCGCCTTTTTTTGTTTTATGTTGTCCCCAGGGGACTAGAACCAAACACTCTCTACAACATCTTAACAGGACATTTTGTCCTTCCCACCCGTCCCGCGTTTCTTCAGGGGCACAACTCCATAACAACTTAATACACGACAAAGGCTTTAATTTTCTGGGGAGCGTCCAGCTTCATAAGTCGCAAAATTATTTCTTGTCATTAAAAAATTAATACGCCGCCGAGAATAATTTGCGCTGGGAAATGCTGCCGACCCAAAGCCGACCGACCAAGGCGCCACCGGCGGCTCCGGCTCCGGCGGCAGCCGGTGGATTGTCGCTAACTATGTAGTTGGGAGTCAACTACTTAGCTGGGAAAGGCTTTCCAGCTGGCTGGAAAGGTCTTCCTTGAGACGGAGAAGGTCATCAACTTCGGCAATGAACGGAATAAATGCAATCGAATAAAGCTCATCAAATCTTTTCAATCCAATCTTCCGAGTCAGCGCTTTGCGCACCGGCTCGACCAAACCCTGACGATGGTTTCTAACGATATGGTCATAAAAGCACAACCAAACAAGGTTATCCGGAACCCATCTTAAACCGGAACAGGATTTTTTCCCAAAGAAATGGTGGGCGGCGGTGCCTGCCTTTCCACACACCGCACACTTGCCTTCCCAACGCAGCTTGGTTATCATCGAGCATATCGTATCAAGTTCTTTTACCAGCTTTTTTCGGGAAGGCTTCTTTGGTTTTTTGGTTTTCGGAATAGCCTTTTTCTCGGCCTTCTTTTTACCTCCAAAACTTCTGACACTTTTTGCATTTGTTCCACGACTCTTGGTCGGCTTCGGGATGGGTGCACTCATCGGTTCCAATTTCTCCCTTTAAGTTCTTAATGTTGTCCTTAAGCCCACGCGACGACTGATGGGCTGCCATATGAAGCAAGTCTTCTTTTTCGGAAAGGGTAGTTTTATCAGTAACTAACGGAAGTAGGAGACATGCCCTTGTATAATCGATTTGAGCAAACTCCGGCCTCTCCAATAAGTCTCCCCATTTGTCGTAAACATCAATGAGTTGATATGCCAGCGACTTGCTATACCCCAACTCGTTCTCTACCCAATACACAAATGATATTGCATGATTACCATCAGCAAGGTAGAGCCTCTTCTGTTTTATTATCATCAAGTGCTTGCCTGCCTCCAGAAATCCGCGTTTAGCTTCAGTCATGCCGGACAAGATGCATTGCTTGTGTCGGAATAGCTCATCACCCAATAACATCTTCTCCTTAGTCATTCTTTGCCTCCTTCACCAGTTCAGCTCTCATCCTCCGGCGGCCAGTCTTCCCCTTTTTCGGGCTAAGGTGAATATGCTTACCCTGGGTCTTCAGCTCGCCCCTCAACTCGTCCATGTACTTTTCCAAAATCCACCTGATAATCGCCATCACAATTCTCTTCTTCATCGAAATCTCCTTTGCTTGGTATTTTTAGAGTTCCTCAAACGTCCTCGAATGTTCCTCAAATTTCCTCAAATGACCTCAACCGTCCTCTCGTTCCTCAAAGTTCCTCATGTTCCTCAAAGTTCCTCGACTTCCTCAAAGTTCCTCAAGCTAGATGCCAGCCAACTCCAAATTCATGTGGTGGATTTGGGTTAAACTCGAATTTACACCCAGCAGCAAGAGTAAAATGGCAGTGGTGTCCATTAGGATTTGCGAATGGGTCAGCCCATATTTTCCCCTTTTTAATCAACAACGTACCTGGGGAGATGCTCAGGTACAACCTAGCTCGGTTCAGTGTTCCGGCGCCGCCAAAACCAAGGTCTCTGCCCTCCGGTTTTTGGATGGCAATGATAGCAATTCCGCCTTTCAACTTGTCAGCAATCTGCCTGATTCGCATTCCCATCTTGTACGCTTCAGCATCAGAACCTTCATCTAGATAATCAATAATATTAAAACCTTCGGGGTCTATTTTGTCTGGGAAATTATCAGTCCGGAACTGGAATTTAATGCCTTCCCATGAGGACATAGGCTCGTTAAATTTATCCAGTCTTATCCGCAATTCAGTGCCGTCATTCATCTCGCTTGATAAGTAATTAATCTTGAATTTGTCTTTGTTCATGAGCGCAGTTCTTAAGCAAAACGCGGTCTTACCAGCATTACTCTCACCGGCAATGACAACAACATTGCTGCGATGAATCTTAACTTTTTTCTCAATATACAATGGAAATGTCACATCCAAAGGCGTAATATCGGCATTTTTCCAGTCAATTAATTCCTCTTCCCTGTCTATCGTCCTAAAAACACCGGAAGTTTTGCCTTCTTTAACCAATAATCCCTCTTGAACGAGCTTATGCAGGCAGTTGTTTACAGTCTTGCGGTCTTGTTTTGAGGACATTTGGAGAACTTTGAGGACATTTGAGGAACTTATGAGGCCATCTGAGGAACAAACGAAGTCCCGAACTTCGTCAATTACGGATTTTTCTCGGCGGAGAGAGCGCTGAAAAGCTGACTCAAAAGTTGTAACTAATTCTTTTTCATCTACCGGCGGAACACAATTAAGTCCAATGAATTTAACTGTTTCCCAAGCCACATCTCTTGGGCTGCCGCCCTTCAGCATTGAGTGGGCTGTGTGAAAAATGTGGTCATTTCTCTGTCCTTCGGAAAAGAGAACGCTCATGCCCGGCGAGGAAATTCCTCGCTCCGTGTATATATTATTTTTATTTATATTATATATACTACTACTACTAGAGTACGTAGTACTCTCTATGCCCCCTATCCCACCTATACCCTTCCCACCCCTATGATGCTTTAATATATTAATATAAGCATTAGGTAGTTCTAGTAATGGAATATCTTTTAATGATTTATTATTAATCCATGCATACGGGTTCCCCGTTCCATTCGCTGAAGGCGGAACCAGGATGTAGCCGCCTTCTCCCCTAAAGTCTATGCCAGGGAGTGCAGCGGTGTTTATTGTCAACCTCTCATTCATGGGATATTTATAATACAGGTGCTCGCCACCCCTGGGGGTGGTGGCTGTGGGCGTCTTATCATGCTCTGCAAAAAAATCATAAGCGATAGCTGGGTCGAAGTCCGGCTTATGCGAATCAAAATCTACAACGCAAATGCCGGATAGCTCTCCGGTGACAATAGCGATGTTATAATTTGGCTCTTCTTTAAACCATGCATTAACTTCTTCTGGAGTGGCTATGCGTTTCCTAAAAGGCTCTACTTTGAATCCTGCTGGTGGTTTCTTCTGCCCTGGGGTAATTGGTATTATCGAATAGCCATGCTCGACATACCACAATGCTGCTTCTAAAGTCTTATTTGTGCCCATTCCTACTCCCGAATTCCATGCGACTGGAAAAAAAGCGAACGCAGGCATACTCCAGGGGTGAGACCGGCGCTGGGAGAATCCGCCGCCCTGAAGTAGCCGCGCTCTGTGTGTTTATTTAATGGATAATTGCATAGAAGTCTCACGTCCTATTGTCGTTTTATAGAATAATATCCATCCGGTATGGAATGGACGTAAGAGGCACATCTAAGAGGACAGCCAGCTTTACAGCACTTTCATGTCGGGGTATCCTCTGCCCATCAGCCCACCGGCTGACTGTGGCATCACTGTAACCCAACTCCCTCAACTTGCTGCGATTTTCGTTGATAAGCTTCCTGAAATCTTCGTGCTTCTTGGTGTTAATTATTTCTTTCATGGTGATAATCTAACAACATGGGAACATCATGTCAAGAAAAAAGAAAAATTATTTTTCATACTTTATAAGTCTTTATAATGCTTCATTGTTCTTCACTGGACATCATTTTAATAAGTTTAATAAAAATAAATTTAAAAAAAGACTTGACAAGCTGGTTATCAGTTGCTATCGTAACCTAAAATAAAACGGAAGAGGGCAATGAAATGGGAGAAGACAAGAGGTGGAGCGTTGGGACAGTAGTGCGGCTTGTAGAAATAGCCAACAAGCTTGAAGCATTAAAAGAGGAAGATGGCGTGTTGAGCATCGTTAATAAATGTGTCCATCTCAAAGCCGATACCTTCTTTAATAACTTTGGCACAGAAGGCGTCAAGAGGGAAATGAAGTCTTCTACTGACATTCGCTGTTCGGTCGTCATTGACGGAGTGGAATTTGCCGCTTGGTTTGACGTTCCCAATGGAGTGAAGGTGATTACTTCAGAGGAAGATACCGAAACTTATGTCAGGTTGTATGATGTGGACCTTAAACCGTGACGGTAATACCCTTTAAATCCTCTCCTGGCTCTCCAGGATGGGCCTAGAAGGAATAAATAAGAGAAAGGTATAGGAAGGTATGGGTCGGCCAAAAAAGAGGGGGAAATACCCTATAATATGCAGGTGTCCATTCTGTAAAAAAGTGAGAATTGAAATGGCGGAGAGGCCATACAGCATAATTTTTCCCGAATATTGCGATGACCACAAGCATTTAAGGTTTGTTGATGAGGTCGGGAATGCAACATCCAGAGCAAGAGACCGGCATGCAAGAGCCGAATATCATTATTAATGGGAGGGATAAGATGGAATTCAGTGAATTTGAAAGAAAGCCCGAAACAAAGTTCGTCAGTTGCAGAGACACATTAATCAGCCTCATCAAAGAGGAGCCGGTGTCTCCAGCAGGTAATGCGTTCATGATTAAGATGGCCACGGTTTGCTTTGTCTTCTTCGTACTGGCCATTATTTTTATATCGAGGTGCTGATATGAGCTTCTATAACATGGTCCACGGAGTTACCCCCGCAGCTCTTTTGATTCTCCCGATGCTTGGGAAGCACCCGGACGAGTATCCGCGGTTCAGGGATTGCTTCCTGGCTGACCAGGAGCACCCTGAATTTGATGACCACATCCACGTTTTTACGCGTGTTGGTGGTGGAAATAGGGGCTGCGGCTTTGGAGAGGAAGAGCTATATAAGCATCCGGAATACGTCACGACCTTTGATGACTCTTTCGATAGCACATACGCCTCTTACGTATTTAAGGTTCCGGAGAAGTGGAAGGCTGATTACGATAAGATGAAAGCCGGAAAGTATCATGAGGTCTCTCAAGAGTATAAGGACGAGATATTAAGGATTTATCCGACTATGAAGGAGAAAATAGAAGGTTTTTTCAACAAGAAAAAGGAGGCAGGGGAAAATGGCTGAGCTTACTGACAAAGAAGTGGCGACAAGGTTTACATATCACCCGCCGAACGCATCGCAACTGCCGCGCTATCAGTTACTTCGGAGGAGTGGACTGGAGCTGGCCAGTATAATTAATCGGTTATGCCCATCATCGCGTGAGACTGCCTTGGCCTTTACGAGGTTGGAAGAGGCCATAATGTGGGCAAATGCTGCCATCGCCCGAAGGGAATCATGAAAATAACCGCCATCACAAAATTAAAACAGGGCGACATTTACCTGGCAATGCGGGAGCTTGGATGGAGTCAGCAAGAATTGGCCGATGGCGTCCTGGAACGCCCCATCCGTGCACAAACCATGCAGGGACCCCGCGTCTCCTTAATACGTTCTGACGCGATTTTGCAGGGCAAGGAGCTGGGGTTTACACTCAACCTCATCCCCCATAAAGAACTTAACAAAGACCTTCTCAAAGAATTGTTGGAGTATGGGATGTTTAATGGCCTAGGTCAGTGGCGCAGCGGTTCCTATGGGCAATTTGAAGTTGTTTCCTTTAAATAATTTTGGATGGGGGCGAAAGCCCCCTCCTACGCAAAGTTATGGCGAAGCGCAGATGGGTCGTGTGGTGGTATGGCATGGCGGAGCAATGCCGCGCCTGGGCATAGTAAGTTCATGTGGAGGTAAAATTAAGTGGAGTCTGGCGCAGGCAAAGCCAAACGATGTATAGCCTAGGTTGGGCACAGAACTGTGGGGCAACACCATGTTGCGGTAGTGCGCCGTCGCGTTGCGGTATTGCGGTCCATAGAGATGCACTGGTTTTGTTTGGTAAGGCGATGAGAAGTGACGGCATTGCATTGCAGGGCGCCGTTATGGTTTAGCTTGGTCGGGTGTGGTATGGCGCAGCGTGGGCATGGTAAAGTCTAGCCCAATAAAGGCATAGTTTAGAATTGTGTTGTGGGGGTAGGGCATAGCCAGGAAACGCGCAGCATAGGTTGAGCGCGGCACAGCACGGTCTAGCTTCGGTGTTGTGCGGCCCAGTTGAGTGGTGGTAATGAACAAGGATACCTGGAACCAAACGATTAACGCAGATATGGGATGTGTATGCCGATATGACATGCACATATTTTACAGCACGCGGCGTGGTGAAATTCCGCGCTGCATTAAATGTGGACAGAAAGAGGTGAGGTATGGAAGAGATAGCAAAAAAAATATTCGAAAAAGCAAATGAATTGTCATCAATGATTTCTGAGGCAAAACTGAAAGATGTGCACTTTGCAATGGTTTTGCACGTCCCCAAGGAAGATGGCGACAATGAAGAGCCAAATTGCGTTGGGGTCATGAGTGGCCGCCCCGTGGAGATAGCCAAGTTGCTTAACAGATTAATACGTGATACCGACATGGAAAAATACTTGGCGCTAGATAAGCTGAGAGGGATGTTTAATGTGGATAGTAAGGATAGCGAAGAAGAGAATGATGGGCTTTTGGCTCCGGACGATAAAGAAGAAGCCGAGCAGGGTTAATTTATAATGGATGATGTCCCTTTGTTTGATGACGACAACCTGCCTCTTTACAAAAATAAGATGACGCAGGCCGTTTTAGAAACTTTTCCCAACAGCAAAGTTGTGGAAGTGCACGATTATATTACCGGCAAACATTATAAGACCGGAATCAAAGGAGGAAGTAAAATGAGTAAGATTGATGGTTTAATGCCCAAAGAGTGGAGCGGAAAGAAGTTTGTCGAGGCGTCTATCGACGGCAAGGTTTACAGTATCTGGCAGAATTTCGATGGCCTGAAGGTTGGTGACGAAGTCACTGGCGAGTCCATTGACAAAGGCGCGGGGAAAACCCCCCAGTATAAACTGGCCAGCATTAATGGCGTCGCGGTTAAGAGCTCCGGCGGTGGTGGTGGAAACTGGAAAGGTGGCGGTGGCACGCCTCAGGAAAAAGCCAGGGCGTTTGCGACATCTTATGCTAAAGATGTTGTGGTAGCCCTGATTTCCCGCGGCGATGGCAGCACAAGAGAGCTGTCCCTCATCAAGGAAACATTTGATTATTTCTATACCATTTTCCATGCAAAGATGGACACACCTGCGGACGAGGCCAAGAAACAGGAATAGTTTTATTTTGCTAGGGCGCGTTTTAAGGCACTGCCAGAAGAAAGCAGGGATAAGATGCAAAAAGCTGGTTAATTGCTGGCCCCCTGCCGCGCCCGTTTTTTTGAGGGAAGAAAAATGATTATCACAAACCCTAATGGATTGCCCCAGTCTATTGTTGACGCAGTAACCCCCGACCAAACCAGGGGCCTCGACCCAAACCGGCTAAGCATTACCGACTTAATCAATCCTCCTCTCATGAGGATTCTCCGGCAGAGACATTGGCACGAAATGTCGGAGACGGTCGATAGCCGCGTGTGGCTCCTTCTTGGGATTGCTGTCCATGAGTTTCTTGACCGGCATACTCCTGGAGCCTCCGAAGTAAAGTTTGAAATACCTATTAACGGCTTTACGCTTGTTGGGGTCATCGACCTTGTCGATGGCTCAACCATCATCGACTACAAAGTAACATCGGTCTTTTCTTTTCTTCTTGGAGAAAAGATAGAATGGGAGCAGCAGCTAAATTGCTATGCCTATCTTCTCCGGAAAAAAGCAGAGCAGGATGCTGCCGATTTTACTGTTAGCGGGTTAAAGATTGTTGCCATCCTTAAAGACCATAAGCCATCTCTTGCATTAAGAGACCATGAATATCCCCAGAGCGCATTCTACCAGAAGCATATCCGGCTATGGTCCCCAGAAGAGCAAGACCAGTTCATTGAGGATAGGGTAGAAATCCACCGACGGGCGGCGATGGGCGTCATCGAGAAGTGCACGGATAAAGAAAAGTATCACAAAGAGGACACTTATGCCGTAAAAGTCGTTGGCCAGGTTAAGGCCAAGAGAGTTTTGAGTTCTATGGCCGAAGCCGAGCAATGGATTGCCGAGCATCAAAAAGATGCCAAGGGTAAGGTCCTCGGCCCTTATGATATTGAGGTAAGGCTAGGTGAAGATACCCGCTGCATGAAATTTTGCGCCGTGCGTAATTTCTGTGAATATAATCGATACCTGGGAATGAAAGCAGAGGATGAAGATGTCGGAGATGACTAAATGCAATTATTGCACAATGCAAATTATTTTAGCTGAAGCGAAAAGAGCTGGGGCGCGCGTCATAACGAAACATTCCAGCTTCGGCTATCATGGCTCACAAGGAACAGATGTTTTTGTTGTCCCCCACGGAGAAAAAATGGGGAAATATAAAGCCCCTTCAGCAAAGAATCCTAACGGAGATAAAGAGTACCAAAAATACCATCGAGCATGGTTGGCCGAAATACCTTATCGGTGTGAATGCTAGGGAGAAGCAATGAATAAAAAAGAAAAACATTACTTAACAAGGCTTATTGAGAAAGTCGAAAGGGCATGTATTTGCCGGAGAACAAACCAAAGCCTTATGAGGCCTGAAGATTGGCGCGAACTAGAGGCGCTGGTATCGGAATATAAAACAACAATTTTAAAGGTGGACATAGATGAAATTAGGAGACGCGTTAGCGAAATCAAAAATAGCAATGCTAAACATGGCAGATAAGATGGTCTTAGTGACAAACACCGCGGCTTATGAGGCGGAAGTCAACAGGGTCGCGGGTGCTTGTTTTATTAAGGACTTTAAGGTGGTTAAGAACTTTAACAACATTCCTCTTTCGGATGAATGGAAGGCACTTGGCTATGAAGGATAGAATTCTCTATACTAAACCAAATGTAGGCGAATTAGAACATCGCTGGGTCGAATCAATGCTGTGGCATGCATGGGGGACATATTCCGGTTCTTCTATTAAAGGTTTCGAGGAGCAATTCGCTAAGTATATAGGAACGCAATATGCGGTGGCCACATCCTCATGTACCGGAGCTCTTCATCTTGGGCTTGCAGCCTTGGGGATAAAAAAGGGACATGAAGTTATCCTGGCCGACACCAACTGGATTGCTACAGCAGCCCCTATTGTTTACCTAGGGGCTAAGCCGGTCTTTGTAGATATTAAAGAAGACACCTGGTGCATTAATCCAGTAGAAGTTAAAAAAGCCATCACCAAAAAGACCAAGGCAATCATAGCCACACATCTTTATGGGAACCTTTGTTCATTGGCCAGTCTTAAGGAAATTGCCGGAGAAATCCCAATTATCGAAGATGCTGCCGAAGCTATTGGCTCAATGTACAGGGGTAAGTATGCTGGAAGTATTGGGAGATTTGGTGTCTTCTCTTTTCATGGCAGCAAAACAATAACATCCGGCGAAGGTGGGATGTTCGTCACCAACAGCAAGGACTTAAGTGATAAGGTGCGGCAGCTCAATAACCACGGTCGTTCCGTGAATGCTAAGCAATTTTCTCCGGAGATATTGGGCTATAAGTATAAGATGACAGATATGCAGGCGGCCCTGGGTACGGCCCAGCTGCAGCGGGTTAAGGAATTGGTTCAGTCTAAACGATTTATCTTTGAGAATTACGAGTATCTATTAAAAGACGTTCCGAATATAAAAATGAACCCAAGGCAACAGGGATGTGTTAATGGTTTTTGGATGCCGAATGTTGTCGTAAATAAAAAGCATCGTTTTAATTTGCCAGCGCGCGAGTTATTTCTCGAAGAATTTGCAAAAGACAATATCGATGCGCGAGTATTTTTTTATCCATTAAGTAGTTTGCCTATGTTTAAGAAGGCAAACAATCCGGTGGCGTATGATATCTGCACGCGGTCGATTAACTTGCCAAGTTATTATGATATGACCTTAATGGACCAAAGGCGCGTGGCCATTGTGATTAAAAAAGTAATGGGGAGGTGACTTATGAGGCTTCTCTTAATGGCGCATAATGTTGTCGGGACACGGATTACTAATTTTCTTTTAAATAATTATAAAAAAGACCTGTCTTTGGTAGTCACTACCGGAGAAAATTATATTTTTCGGGAGTGCAATAGAATGTCCGTTCCGGTCCGGACATCAACAGAAAAGTGGTATCCAATACCCCCAGTTGACCTTGGGATATTGGCCTGGTGGCCACACATAATTAAAAAAGAACTCATCGAGTTTCCGAAGCATGGGTTTATAAATACCCACCCAAGCTATCTCCCTTATAACCGCGGCAAGCATTATAATTTTTGGGCTCTCGCAGAACAAACTCCGTTCGGCGTAACATTGCATAGGGTTGATGAGGGGATTGACACGGGCCCGATTATTGCGCAGAGAAAGATTCCATACGGATGGACCGATACTGGAGAGACTTTATATTACAAGGCCCAGGACGCAATGGTGGACCTCTTCATGGAAACATACCCGAAGTTAAGAAGGCTAAAATTTAAGGAACGTAAACAGGCGGCGGATAAAGGGAGTCTCCATAAAGCAGAAGACATTGCGTTGGCCAGCCAAATTCACCTCGATGCCACATATAAGGCGCGCGACCTCCTTAACTTGTTAAGGGCGCGGACGTTTGACCTTAAACCCAACTGCTGGTTTATGGACAAGGGCGTGGAATACGAAGTCTCAACAACAATCAGGAGGGTATCATGATGGATAAGCGGGGGATGCGGTTTTACGAAGACACATTGAAAGATAAATATTCGTATAATTTTAAATGGCTGGGTCGGCCTTATATTCAAATGCCACAGGATATGATTGCTATCCAGGAGATTATTTGGAAGGTCCGACCGGACTTTGTTATTGAGACAGGGATAGCCCACGGCGGCGGCTTGGTCTTCTGCGCCAGCATCCTGGAAGCTCTCGGGCATGGATACGTCTTTGGCATCGATGTGGATATCCGCCGGCATAACAGATATGAAATCGAGAACCACCGTATGTCGAAGCGAATCATTATGCATGAGGGCTCAAGCACGGACATGATGATTTATGGAGAGATTTTTCAGCGCATAGGTAAGGACAAAAAGGTTGTTGTCATCCTGGATTCCAACCATACCCATGACCACGTACTGAAAGAACTTAATATTTATAAGGATATTGTTTCGGTGGACTCGTATCTGATTTGCCTCGACACGATTATCCAGTTCTTGCCGGACGATGCCTATCCAGACAGGGAGTGGGGAGTTGGGTCCAACCCGTGGACCGCTGTGCAAGACTTCCTATGGTACAATAAGAACTTTGTGAGTGATGAAGACATTGAGCAGCGGCTATTGATTACTTCGGCCCCAGGGGGCTGGCTGCGGAGGATATTATGACAACGAAATGGGAGCCGCAACAATCTGATATCGACTGGCAAAGGAATATGCTGGACATATGCAAGGATGGAGCTATATGGGGCTCCAATGCCGGCATCTATACCATCGATAAAAAACGGAAGGTCCTGGTAAGGACAATGCCGGGCAACGATGAAGGAACAAATGAGCGAATTAAAATCGTCCTTAAAAAACTGGGATGGGAAATGGAGGACAAATGCAAGTCGTAATATTGTGTGGGGGGACTGGAACGCGGCTGAAGGAGCAGACTGAATTTACCCCTAAACCATTAATCCGGATAGGCGGGAGGCCAATAATTTGGCACATCATGCAGCATTATTCAAGGCATGGCTTTGATGATTTTGTTCTCGCCCTTGGGTATAAACAAGAGGCCTTTAAAGATTATTTTTGTCATTATTTTGAAAATAATTACGACATACATCTCACTGCTGGATGCCCGCAAAGGGTTATCAAGGCCGCCGATTCTACGGCTTATAATCAGTGGGAAATAACTTTATCAGATACGGGAGAAAATACACTAAAGGGCGGGCGTATTAAGCGGATTGAGAAATATATGGATGGAAATACCTTTATGTTAACTTATGGAGACGCCGTCAGTGATATCAACCTAACCGACCTCTTAAAATTTCATAATAAACATAGGAAAATGGTGACGGTTACTGGTGTCCATCCAGAGCCACGGTTTGGGGAACTCCTGCATAAGGACGGAGCAGTAATATCTTATAGGGAGAAGCCGGACAATGAAAACTTGGTTAACGGTGGCTTTATGGTTTGTGAGCCCGCTATTTTTAAGTACCTGGATATTGAATGTGATTTTGAGCATGGGGCCCTTGAGCAAATAGCAAGAATGGGAGAATTAATGGTTTACCCCCATGATGGATTCTGGAAGTGCATGGACACGCTTAATGATATGATTGAGTTGCAGAGGATTTGGGACTCAGGAAAGGCAAGGTGGAAAACATGGCGGTAGTATTTAATGATATTTATAAGGGAATGAATGTGATGGTCACTGGCGCCTATGGGTTTAAGGGCACATGGCTCTCCTTTTGGCTGGAAAGACTTGGGGCAAATGTGACAAGATACGGACACGCCCCCCGGCTCATGGCCCTTAACCACCACTCATTACTGGGAGGAGCGCTGGTCCGCGGCAGTGATATGTTGGATTATGCGATGCTGGAGGACGCTATCACAACCTGCCGGCCGGAAATTATTTTTCACCTCGCGGCCAAGGCCCTGGTCATTGAGGGTTTCCAGGCGCCAGGAAAAACATTTGAGAACAACATTATGGCCGCGGTAAACCTGATGGATATCTGCAAGAAACAGCCCTTTATAAAAGGGATAGTTCTCATCACGACCGACAAAGTGTACGAGGACAAAAATTGGATATGGGGCTATCGAGAAAATGATACCCTCGGCGGAAGCGACCCGTACTCGGCTTCTAAAGTAGCGGTAGAACACGCAGCAGCATGTTATAGAAAGAACTTCTTTCCAATGATTGCCGTGGCCCGAGCCGGCAATGTTATCGGTGGCGGGGATTGGTCGGACTATCGCCTCATACCGGATATGGTTAAGGCAGCTGCAGTTGGCCATGAAGTAGAAATTAACACCCCCAACGCAACCAGGCCGTGGCAGCACGTGCTTGAACCATTAAGTGGTTATCTGATGTTGGGGATGAAATTGCTCGAAGGAGATGAGCAGTACGCCAGGGAGTGGAACTTCGGTCCTACCGGCGAGATGACCGTGCTACAGGTGCTGGAGATGGCGCAGCAGTCATGGAATAAGATACAATACCGCGTTAATGAGATTGAGCGACACAAGGGCATGGTCAATTTATTAAAGATTGATTCCACCCTGGCCCATAGCGAGTTGGGGTGGCGTAACAGGTGGGACCAGAAGCTGGCCATTGAGAAAACAATCGAATGGTACCGGGACTATTACACCAAAGGCCTTGTCAATACACCTGATGACATTGACCAATATGAGTTTATGATGAAAGTGGGGTACGCGCTATGATGTCCTGTAGATTCTGCAATAATAAAGGGATGCACGAAATTCTCGACCTGGGGCATCAGCCTCCATCCAACTCATTTCTAACAAAAGAGCAGCTCCGGGAGCCAGAGGTCCACTACCCCCTTAAGTTGTTTGTGTGTGATAAGTGCTGGCTTGTCCAGATACCTGAAACGAAAAAGGCACAAGAAATATTCACAGAAGACTATGCTTATTACAGCTCAGAGTCGCCGGCAAACGTCAGCCACGCCAAAGACTATTGCGAAATGATGTTAAAAAGATTTCCAAAAATTACAACAGTTATGGAGATAGGCAGTAACGACGGGTACATGCTCCAGTGGTTTAAGAAGGCTGGCTGCGAGGTATTTGGTATTGACCCGGCAGAGGGGCCGGCAGAAATTGCCCACAGCAAAGGCATTGATGTGGAATGCTCTTTCTTTACGGAGAGGCTTGCCAGTTTCTTTGATGAAAGATTTGACCTTATTTGCGGGATTAACGTTCTCAACCATCAGCCTGACATTAACGACTTTGTCAGCGGTTTAAACATTGCCCTTGCCCCAGGAGGGTATATCACATTTGAGTTCCCACACCTGATGCACATGGTAGAGAAGCGCCAGTTTGACACAATCTATCACGAGCATCTTAATTATTATTCCCTTTATACCCTAGACTCAATATTCATTCGCCACGGTCTCTATATATTTGATGTTGATGAACTCCCAAAGCACGGAGGAAGCCTCAGAATATATGCGACAAAAGAGAAGCGCGCCCCGTCGAATAAAGCCAAAGAAATAATAGGATGGGAAATTGATTATGGAATAGCCACCCTCGATTACTATAAAAGTTTTGGGAGAGATGTCGCCATAACCAAAAACAATATTCAAAGGTCTATTTATTCTATTTGTGGAGCCGGTAAATCGGTTATTGCCTATGGAGCAGCGGCAAAATGCAGCGTGCTTATGAATTGTTGCGGTTTCGACAAGCAAAACATCTCATATGTTGCAGATAAATCTCCGCATAAAATCGGGAAGTATCTTCCTGGGTCGCACATCCCGGTAAAGGACCCAGAAACAATAAGAATAACCAAGCCCGATTATGTTCTCATCACGGCTTGGAACTTACAGGAAGAAATTATGGAGCAGCTGGCCTATATTAAATCATGGGGCGGGAAATTCATAATACCGCTTCCTGACTTCAAAATTATATAAGGAGAAATCATGGTTGAAGATAAAGTAAAGCAAACTCGATTTGATATCAGCGCAGATGAATTAAACCACCGCATGGAGCTCAAGAAGAAGTTAAAGGATGACCCAGCTCACCGTGCAGTAGAGATACTGGAAGCTGCCGTGGATACAGTTCTCACAAAGCTTGGCGTGAACATCGAACTGGGAGACATCCCCGCCCAAATGGATGCCTTGGGGATTGTCATGACGGAGCATACTGATGAGAGGGCTCCGCAGCTCAATGGGTTCTTTATCTATGTTATCAGAAAAAGTTATGCGTTAAGGAACCCGGAGCCAGACCTAATCCCCTATGCATGGGTCGGGTCAGCCAGACTTAACAGCAATGGCGAGTGCTTCTGCGACATTCACTGGTTTCAGGAAAATAAATTGAGCGAAACAGGGGGCATCAAACTTGTGGGGTAGAGTGATGAGAAACAAAATAATCAATACGCCGCGGGGAAGGATGACGAAACTACAATTCATCATCCTCCAGGCGTTAAAAGAATATCCGAATGAAAGCTATACCGATATTGCCGATGGGCTGGGCACGTCACGAATGCATGTTTGGCGCGCTAAGACTCGTTTTCTGGGTAAAAGAAAGCGGAGAGGACGGCGCGCTGCCGGTCGTTCATCTTCTTCTCCAGGAAATCATCAGGAGAAAGGTACTTGTGAGCGACCAACTTCCTAACAAGTTCCTCATTGAGATATCTCCGATGGTACGCCTCGGAAATACGGGTCTTCGGCACGCCGATATTAAGCGCCAGCTGGGAGTGCTTGATGCCGCCATGTCGTTGCTCACGCAGAAATTTAGAAACGACATAACCCATGCGCCGCATGAGGTCCCGACGTTCTCTGTGATAGAGATTGAAAGTGATTTTTTTAACCATAAACGCTCCTTTTTAGTAATTGATTGAATATAATTTCTTGTAACTTTTATTGCAAGGGGGAAAATTAATGAAAGTCTTACTTGTGTGCAAGTCCAAAGTTATGGAAAATTTGGGTGTCATGCATCTAAGCTCTGTGATTAAGAAGGCTGGCCATGAGTGCAAGATTGTAACGCTGGAAGAAGCTATGCATTCAGCAATTCAATGGTCTCCTGATATAGTCGGGGGCTCAATTATGACAGGTGACAGTGAGAAATTCAAGGCACTTCGGGATAAATTAAGCAGCAAGATAAAATTTATAGTGGGAGGCCCGGACCCAACATTCTTCCCAGAAGGATATAAATGGGCCGATGAAATTGCGAAAGGCGACGCCGAAGGATGGATGCTGCAATACCTGTCCAAGGATAAAATCTTTTACAATGATTTCTTCCATCTTGATTTTATCCCCTGGCCCGACCGAACAGATTTCCCAGGCATGAAGATAAGAGACTTCATTACCAGTCGGGGGTGCCCCTATAGCTGCTTAACAGGAGATGCAGTAATTAATACTCCCGATGGCGATTTTTTTATTAAAGACCTTGTCGGGAAAAATATAAAAGTTCTTACAAGAAACCCAGTAACCGAAGAACCAATATATGCAGATGCTATTAATATAAGATTGGTTGAGAAGAACGCAAAATTAGTAAGAGTATTTTTTGATGATGGCTCTCATATTGATTGTACTCCTGACCATAAATTTAAGGTATTTAAAGCAAAAAATCAATATATCGATGAGGAAGAATGGGACGTTGAAGCAAAGGACTTAAAACCGAAGCAAAGCGTGAGGGCTGTTTCGTCTTATTATGATGGGCATGGCAGGTTAATTGTTACCACAAAGAGACGAGTGAGACGCAATCATTCAGTTTTAATTATGGAATCGTTATTAGGGAGAAGGTTATTAAAGGGGGAAGTTGTCCACCATAAAGATAAGAATCCATCAAATGATGCGCCAGAGAATTTGATATTAACTACCTCAAAGAGACATTTACTTGATTACCATCCAGAAGTATCTGAACGAATGAAAGAAAATAATCCAGTAAGGTTAATGCCCAAAGAGGCCCTTTCTCAAAGGGCGATAAAGTATTTCAGGGGAAGAAAACAAGGATTAGAGGAAAGAAAAAAGAGAAGTATAATTCAGCGCGGTGAAAATAATTCTAATTGGAGGGGAGGATTTGCGGCAAAAAAACAAAATAAGCCAAGCAGAATTATAAATCACAAAGTAATAGGAGTTAGACATCTCGATTATACAGAGGATGTTTATTGTATGGAAGTCCCATCGGTGGGATGGTTTTATGCTAATAAGGTTTTGGTAAAAAATTGCTCATACTGCTACAATGACCGATGGAATAAGATGTTCCCGGACGCCCCCAAGGTTAGGACCCGCTCTGTAAAAGATGTTATAGCAGAGATTAATTCTGTGGACCCTGAGTTTGTTTACTTTCAGGATTCATGCTTCGCAGTGAACATGAACTGGATGCGACATTTTGCTGAATCATATCGCAAGCAAATTAACATTCCTTACCATTGTCATCTGAGGCCCAACCAAGTTGATGATGAGCGCGCCTGGCTTCTACATGACTCCGGCTGCATCAGCACAAGGATAGCCCTGGAGACGGCCAGCCCGCGCCTGAGAAAGCTAATCAATCGGGAGCAGACCACTAATATAGAAACTTATGAGGCGGCCAAGCATCTTAAGAAGTATAAAATAAAATTGATGATACAAAATATCCTATGTCTTCCTACAGCGACCATAGAAGATGACCTGAATACCCTGGATGTGAATATCAAGGCGGCCCCATCCTACGCCTGGAGCTCTATATTTATGCCTTACCCAGGGACAGTGCTCGGAGATATGTGCGTAGAAAAGGGCTGGTATAAAGGAGATTATGCAGACATCACGGATTCATTTTTCGACCATTCGGTATTGGATATTTCTGAGGAATATAGGGAACAGAGCTACTATCTACAAAAATGCTTCGCCCTGTGCGTCAAAGTCAAGGAGATACCTAAGCCGGAGGAGCTTACCGCGGAGAGATTCCCGGCGCTAATCCACCGCCTCATGCGGAAGGACGGTGACAAAAAACTATATGGAGGGATTTTATGATGGCAATGCACACTGTAAAGGTACCGCAATATTTAAGCAACAAACAATTACTTGGGGTTTTTGAAGACCGAATGGTGGATGGGCTCAATTTAATCTTATGTACTTATGTTTTAAAAAGGACTGGGAAACTCGAATTTCCCAAAGGGGTTGTTATCGACAAGCAAGAAGCCATTAAAAAATATGGCCTGGTAAAGATACAAAAAAATAGCCGGAGATTGGGGATATTTCTTTCAATGAGCTTATTCAGGCAAGCCAATGAAATATAAAAAAACCTGGGTGCATACCTTCGACTTTGATAATATTTATTACGCATGTCCTTATTGCAAGAGCCGCCAGACCACGCCGCTTAGCCGTGGGCAGAGGGACATTAACTGCCCCTCTTGCTCTAAGCCGGTAAGGCTTCAGGCTACTCCCGCGCTTCTTCGACAGCTTTATTCAAACGAATCATGTGGGAATAAATCATCGCGTCAATTGCTTTAATGGAAGCGGGGCTTGCACCACGGGCCTGCATTTCCCGCTTCCGTTGGTTTAACTTGCTAATAGATGATTCCGACCTATTAGCCACCCTCCAGAGCTTAGCCTCCGGATTGTCGGCATAATACTCCGCCGTGGACTCCCGATGCTCACGTAAATCTTTTATCTCATCCTCATGTTTGTTCATGAGTTTAAGGTTCTCGTAATATTTTGTTCCCTCATAAGACTTCCCGACAGTTGACCCGAAGAACCGGCTGGCCAATGGAATCTTATAGGAAGGTATCTCTTCCCCGGCAGATATGGCCGATATGCCCTGCTGTATCTTCGCTGCTTCCCTTCCAACACCTCCGGTAGCCTGCCCAACCAGGTAATCAATTTGGTCGGGGGTAGGGCTGAAGAACCCAGGTGTGGCCCGCGTGCCTCCTGTTAACATGTTAAGGCCCCATGAGAGAGCTTTACCTCCCCAGGTCGCAGTATCTTTCGTGCGGGTAAACCCTGGAGTCGGGTGCAGAGAACTGAAGTCCTCCCGATAAATCGGCTTTCCGGTCCAGTCTTTATTCTCGGCCAGCGCCACCAACGGGTCAATAGGTGTTGGAGATATCGTCTGCAACAGTGTTTTGGATGCGCCAAGAGGATTGAATCCATCGAGAATAACCCCAAACAGATTGGACATCTTTTTAAAGGGCTGTTTGAAGCCGCCCATTGCAAACTGTGCAGTCATACGGCCAATGTTGGGGAGGACGTTAAAACCAAGAGGCATAGGAATTGTGATATATTTGCCGCCGCTAATGGGGATAATGATATTCTTTTCCTGAACAAATTCCGGAGGCTCATCTTCATCCATACCCGCGGCTGCCAGGATTGCCGCCTGCATTACGCCAAACAAAAGGCCTCCGGCAATGATTCGCTTTCCGGTAGGACCTGTTAATGTCTCATAGACTTTCGCAGCTCCTTGGGCGGAAGCGTTAAAGAAGGCGTAGAGTGCTCCAGCCTGAGTTGCGATTTGACCTTTCCGGTTAAAGTTAACGGTTAAGCCCTTGGCCATTGCCGCGGCCTGGTCTTTAGTCATGCCACGGTCGATGCCCACCTTATAAGCGGATAAGCGAATAGAGTTTTCCATTGCAGTATTATAATCCGACAGCCAGTTAAACATACCCATGCCGAGCTTAATAGCCTTGCCGCTCTGCATCATGCGGATTTCTCTTTCCAGCCGCCTGGAACGCTCATCTGTGGTTCTAAACAAATCACGATAACCAGTCTGCCCACCATGCTCTTGGAACTCGTTAAAGAGCCTGGCCCATTCACCGGTCGCCGGCCTTCCTGCGCGCCCAGAACGAACAACCGAATAAATCCCCATAAGGGCCGGGATAGCATGACTCATAACTTCTTTTTGATGGCCGGCAATGGGTGTTGTGGTCAGGTTGAACATAGCCGTTCCCACGTCGCGGACGAAGTTTGTAACACCGAATATCGGGTTATACTGCGTGTTCATCGAAGCGATAAAGCGAGTAACCTTGGCAGAAGTGCTTAATACAAGACCCAGCGTATCCATATCTATGTTGCGTATAGAATCTGCCATTCTGCGCGCACGGTCATTTTCAAGGCTGAACTCCACACCGCGTTCGACTATCTTTCCGTCATCATCCAATTGGCGGGACATGACGACATTATTCTTCTTTTTATAATCATCGTCAGGAGTCCAAACCATTTCTCCTGTCGCGACATTAAGACGCTTCCTTACTCCAGGTTTTACTATGGACCAGAACTCAGGATTGGGATGGGCCTTAGCCAAGCCATACAGGGCAGTGGCAATGATGTTCTTTTCCCCACTGGAGATGACGCGCTCGCGTTGGTTGGCAATATTGGCCAGGACATTAACAACTGGCTTGGGAGAACCCTTCCTCTTGCGGGTGATGGACCCTGTCACCGTAAGACCGGAGCCAGTCCCAATGCGCGCTTCAGCAACATGCTGACGGAACAACGGTACGTAATGCTGGTACGTCCCAAACCACTTGTCAATTGTATCTTGTGACTCAAGGCTATATTCGACCATAAGGCGGGCATTCTCCCGCGTCATAGCATCGACTTTTTCGGCAATCGGCTCCATTTTATTTTTAAGGGCCGGGTCCAGAGCAGCATTATAATTTTTTATCTGTTCGTAAGTCTTCCCGGAACCACCATCCTGCATGCCGATAACTTCACCCTTATCGTTCGTTAACGTCTTAACGTAGTCATTTGCCTCTTTAGCATGGCGGTAATGCAGGTATTCCTCGAAGTCAGACAGGTCAATGTTTGCCGCCGCCAAGTCCTTAAGGACAGGTTTGAGCTCTCCGTCTAAGAAGTTCTCGACGCGCTTAGCCACGCGCCCAGAGAATAAGGTCTCTTTAAGGCTGGCGTTAACCGTATCGCTTATCGCCCCGGCAAACTTTTCAATGGAAGTAGTGACATCACGCAGGTCCACGTGCTTATCAACCATAGTGTACCAGAATTTATTCATTAACGACTTAACGGGGGCATTCCAAGTGGCTCCGTTGCCAGGAGGGATAGCCGCCCCGGCTGCGCGGTCGAATTTGGGCGCTTCCTTCACCGGCTGAACCGGGACGGTGCGCTTTCCAAGGAGGACAGCAATGCCATAGTTGGGGTTGGAGAACCCATCAAACCCAGCCTTGAGGATGGCCATCTCCAATGTGTTGGCCACATTTTCGCCCATGACAGGGGTGATTTTAATGACATTGGAAGTGAGGTCGTAAATGTTATACTGGGACAGGTCAACGTCATGTTTAAACGCACCGACCCCGCGCTCGGGGTTGGGCATCCCGTTGCCGGTATTATAGTAGAAATATATGCGATGTCTTAATGGAGACTTGGGGTCCATCGGAAGACGCAAGCTGGTCGCATCAGATAGACCCGTACCATAGAACTTGCTGTCTAAACTGGTTCTTTCTTGCTTGCTGTAGTGGGTTCCTGCGTCAATCCGCGCTCTTCCAGAAACTCGGTCAAACCCTTTTCGAACAGGTTGCTGGCCTGCAGGTCGAGTTCGTCCGGCTGCTCTGGAGAAGCTTGGCTCTCCTCGTTCTCCGGGGATAGCAATCCCGCTTTCTCGAATTGCTCTATGCAGGCTTTCTTGAATTGCTCTAAGCTCATCCCTGGCGCTCTGCGAATAAAGACCGGCTTCTTTGAGTTTGTTGATTCCATCTTGCCTCCCTATTTCCTCGAAATTATCGAGGTGAAAAATTGCGTCCTGCTGCCCTATGTCTCCAATATATAGAGCGTCTGACAGCTTGTCAAGAACAAACGACACATCCAATACAAATTGATTTGTTTTCCCATCGAACCATCCACCAAGAAATGCCCGGTCATCAGATTCAAATACCTTGCCGAACCGGTCTATAAAGGCCGTCAGATTTTCTCTTGTTAACGTATTAACACGAGTCTCTGTGAATTTAGAAGGAGCAACGGCATATCCAGTCTTTTGAGATGTTCCATCAGATACATTAATAGTAAACCCATCAGGGCTATTTAAGGCAATATCCTTTATTTTTTCGATGATACTGCTGTTTGGGGCTCGGCTGAAGAGGGGAACAGTTTGTGATGCGCTTGCCCCACTTCGTCCCACCACGCGTCCTGCAATTCCTGCAACCCGTCCAGATGGTCCTCTGCGTAATTTGACATGTAATGCTTCTGCTCCGGTTGAGTAGTAGTCTCCTCGCTTTCCTTTGACTCCGAAGAGTTTATAAAGTTCTTTTTCTCCAATCCAGATTGCTGCCTGGATGTCGGCGTTTTCATAATTCACTCCCTCCTTTTCAAGGTCTTCACGGGCCTCATTTACCCTGTCCCGGAACCACTGACGATGTGCGCCGCTGCTTGGTGAGTCTATGGGCAAGGCGCCATTAATAAATTTCTTTCGATTATTTGCCGCAATTCTCAGGGCCTCGCCGCCAGGAACGCTATTCAGTTCATCCCTGAAGTCTTCCTTGCCGCACAATTTTGCTATTTTCTTTGCGACTTCATCAACGTTTTTCGGCCCAGGGAATAAGTCACCCTGTATTTGGCATAGACGCAGGCCCTCAGGAGAATTGCCCATCGCCTCTACCAAGTTTGCTCGTTGTGTCTCTACTTCCTGGCGGCTTCCACCCTCCACAAGATGTCCCATTAATCTGCCCATGGTCCGCGTGAACCACCGGTCCATAGTTATTTGCGAGAAGTCACCACTTAAGTTTGTGAAAAATGCGCCGACTTTCGGGCCAAAGACAATAGCCCGTGGCAGCATGGTATCGACGTTTTCACTTCCGCCAATAAGCTTCTTTGCCGCGTCATGGCTCACACCAAGTCTTTCAGCAACATCATTGTATAAGTCGCCAACGTATGATTTACCGAGCAGCCATTTCTCAAAAGCAGCATCGGATTTAAACGACGCACTGAGTCTGTCGGCAAGCATTAAGGATTTTAGTATTGCCGCGCCCCTCTCGGCCTTAACCTCGGACGCCATTGTCTTCGTCGATTTAAAAGACTCATATATCTTGCGGGCTACCTCAATATTCGTGGTCGTGTCATTGCCATTAGAAGAAAGGGCGATAGCCAATTTCATCCGGAACTTATTGGATTGATTCTTTAATTCAGGATAGATATCCTGGAGAATAGACATCGTTGTCTCAAGGTCTTTTCTGTACCACCCCAAGGATTCAGGGTACCGCTTAATCGATGCTCGCAGCATCTCTTTAATAGCGGTAACGATATGTTCTTTCTGCATCTTCGTGGCGCTTCTGTGGTCAATGCGCCCATCTTTCCTGCTGACAGTTTCAAGATGGGTCGCTACATCAGATAATAGCGGCGCTACATTTGATGGGGTACGCTCTTCCCCAGCCAGTATTTTGGCTCCATAATTTCTGTTTTCATAACCGGCCGACCTGGCGAATAGTGGACTATCGACCTTGTCGCTGAATTCCCTGAATGCATTCTGGAGGACGATACGAACTTCAGCATCGGACAACTTTGTATCAATACCTATCTTTCGCATTGCCTCATGGAAAATGGCAATCAATTTATCATACCACTTAGGCTGAGTTTCATAGGCCTGGTCGCACAACCATTCCTCGGCAGCCTTCCGCCGGCCCTCTGTCGTTTCCACATTAAGATGCTGGTGAGTTGTCTTCGCTATCAGATTTACCTGTTCTGAGTGCGCAGCGTACACCTTATCCATGAGGATATCGTATTTAATCTTGGTGGAGCCTATACCGGGCACCCCTTTTTGGTTTGATAGGAAGGTCCCCAGTCCCAGGTGGGTAAGTTCGTGGGTTAATGTATTAACGACTTGCTGGGGTGATTTGTTATTTGACGCAATAATATAGGTCTGGCCCTCCCAGGTGAAGCCGAGGGTCCGGTTATCCTCTCCGTTCTCATCCAGCATATCGTGCTCTACCATGTAGGCTTTGAGTTGCTTACCCATGGGGTCTTCGCTGTTGATAAAACTGTTGATGCTTTCAAGTACCTGAACCTTTGGAGGATTCTTCAGGTAGCTCAACACTTTATCCACAACAGCTTGGGCACGGGCAACAGCAACTCCGCCTTCGGCAGTTTCAGCCCTGGTAAAACTTGGCTTAGAGGTAATTTTTTTTAACTCACGATTAACTTCATCCAGTTCCTTCTTTATATCATCCCTGGTCTGGGCCAATAACTTTTGCTGACGCTCCGGCCTTTCCAGGCGCACGGACTCATCATAAGCCCGAACAGCATCCTTTAACTGCTTATTGAGCAGCTTAATGCTATCTTGGAGCTCATCAACCTCTTCCTGGTTGGACAGAGGCTCAACTTCTTTAGCAACCTTGGCTTTAATCTCAGCCCTCTTAGCCGCCTCTTCTTCTTTCCTTAATTTGTTAAGGAGGCCTTGCTGAACGGACTGAGCTTTTTGTATGGCTACAGTTGATTTCCCCTGTTTTTCCATAGCCTGGATAGTGCGGGCGCGCTCTCCAACAGACTTCTCTAACTGGATGATTTGGTTCTGACGTGCGCTAATAACAGGAGCCGCCTCTTTCTTTGCGGCTATAACTTCTTTAAGGGCAGTCGCGCCTTTTCCTTTGGTCGTTGTGGGACCTGCAGCAGGTATGGCTGCAGCTGGCACAGAAGGCGCGGCTGCTTTAGGTGTCGCTATCTTTGTAGCTTTCTTTACGGCTATTAAGGCCTTACCGTCGGTAGCGGTTTTAACCTTTGCTGGCGCCGGGCCAACCAATTTTGTTAATTCTGGGGTCTCCGTAAGAAACGCTTTATGAATTTGCTTTGTCGCCGCAACAGTAGAACCCTTCTTTGTGTTCCGAGGGATTTGCCCAGTGGTTTCCCAGGTGGCCGTAATCTTTCCATTCTTATTCCGCTCAAGCAAGGCAACAGAATCCCCAATTTTAACAACCCCATTCTCATTAATAAAAAGGCTTATGGGGCGCTCATTGGAAACCACATTGGTTTTCTGGTTTACCACGTTTCCTTTTGTTTTGATAAGAGCCGGTCCCGGAGCAGTCGGCGCAGCAACGGGCGTGGCCTCCGGAGTAGAGGCCGGAGTCACAGCCGGTGCCGAAGGTACACCGGCTGCAACCGGGGCGGCTACTGCCGCAGGCACCGCTGGCGCAGCAGCGGCTATTTTCTCTTTAACGACCTTCTTTGCTTTGGGGATAGGGGCTTCAGCAGGCTTTGCCGGAGGAGTTTCGGCAGGGGCGGCAGCGAGAGTCCCCTCAGCCTGCCTCAGCTCAAATTCTTTCTTTGCCCAGGTATTTGTAGGATTATTATTTAAAAATTCCAATAAATTAGCATTACTCATTCCCGTAAATACAGCAGGGATTCCAGCATGGGGTGGGGCAGCTTCAATTGCAGGAGCCATTACATTTTCTGTGACATTTTCCTTGACAATATTTGCGACATTTTCTGGAGCAATAGCATTATCTGTAGCAATAACGGATGCTTCTGGAGCAACATTATTGACAGAAGGCGTGACATTTTCTATTGCATTTTCCGCTGCAACAACTTTAGGAGCAACAGCTGGGATGACGGTCCCTGGCGCCTCCTCAACTTTCTCATTAACAACTTCAGGGGTGATGGCAGCATCGCCGCGGATAGCCGCCAATAGTTTTTCAGTGGCAGAGGCATCGGCGGCCGCCAGGCCTTCCTCAATTTCACCTTCGTCGATTATCTGTTTTTCTCCCGGGATGGAAACACGTTCCGCTCCGGCTCCGGTAATTGCAGCGGGGATGTTAACACTTTCGATAGCCGCCCTCTCTTCCGGCATGGTATCCATCAGCATATCTGTCTGCATGGCGAGGGAATCCATCGGGGAGGTAATGTCTATCTCTAGGTTTTTATCAATTTTGGATTGCGCATAAGCCAGCCATTGTTGACGCAAGGCCTCATTTTCTTTCGGTATGACCTCGGAAACGTTCTTCGCATATGCTAGGCGCAGCTTATATCTGGCCTCAGCTTCTGGTGTTAAGTTGTTAGGGTCATATCCGTCCACAGGGGTGGCAAGGGTGTCTGCTGCCTTAGCTGCCGCATACCGATGCAACATCTGGCCTCCGCCGCCCACAAGCGCAGTCATGATTGCAGTAGGACCTATTGCAGAAACAGCTTCGTTCCAGGGATTTGCTTCAGGGCGAATGCCGGCATGTTTTTCTACCAGGGCCTCTCCGTAGTTCTGCCCCATTTCTGTAAGGATTTCAGTAGGCGCAGTAACAAGCGCGAATTGCTTTAGGAATCCAAGGACCGTTCCTTTTAATGCCTGCTTGGCCCCGGTTTGACCAATAATAGATTTGGCAATTCCCCCAAGCGGACCAAACGCTTTTAAAAGTGCATAGTTGCCTACTGTCTCCCCAAGCCATTCAATGGTACCAGTTTTTAATGGGGCACTGCCAGGGTCAACTCCACGCTTAATCGCCTCGCTCCTTGTTTGCTCTGCCTGCGATAATCCGAAGACTGCCGGGGTAACAAGCCCAGCCACCTTCCCAGCCCCCATTAAAATAGGAGAAGCTATTTGCGTTGGCACGGTGGGGATAGCCCTTGCAATTAAACCAGCGCCATACAAAGCCGCAGGGATACCGATAGATGAAGGAATCATCTCGCCAGCCTGCTCAAACATACCAGGGGCTCCGGCTTCCTCTTCAGCCTTATTGCCTCTTTCAACTAATTCTTGCGCAAAGTCCCCGGGCTCCCTTCCGCCAATCCCAAGCTGTTGAGATGCTTGGGCGAGCTGCTTCGGAAGGCCATGGGTTACGCCACGGACTAATCCCTTTCCAAGGTTTGTTACAGGATTGCTACCGATTCCAAGTCCGCCGCTGGAAGGTGTTTCGTCCGGGTAATATTTATCGAAGCGATTTTGTCTGGCAGAGTTACCTGATGCAGGCGCAGCGTCATCATTGAAATACGCATCAAAACGATTAGCCATCTTCAACTCCTAATATGTTTGAACCTTCGACTTAAGGGACTGCAGCTTTCTAGCCTCCCATTCCTTTATAAGGCTCCAGCGCTTTTTAGCAAAAGCAGATTTAAGATTATCCTTTTGGCTAATATCATACTGAGGCTCTTTGCCTTTGCTCGTAACATAATCCTTATCCATCTCCGCCTTAATATGCCCCTCGCGCTCCCGCAAAAGAGACGCCGCCTGGTCAGCATATTCCGGATGGACCTTCTTTCCATCGTCCATCATTTTTAATAAACCCAATTCGGTAGCGTGGATAGGCTTGTTGTCAGGACCATATGCAAGTATGGGAGAGTTGGCCGGCAATTTATTATTTTGGAAATCGAGTAATAACTTCTCGTCATTCATACGGGCCTTTTCCATGTCGGCAACACGACCGACCTGCGCCGCGTGTTCCCTGGAACCTATCCCGGCCTGTAAATGCCCCATTCCGGCCAAGGTCTTACCAACACCCTCCATCTCAATAGGGCTCATTGGCTCTCGTTTCTTCCTGTCTGGGTTCTCAGCAAACCGCACCATCCTCCCATCGTTGCCTTTTACATATCCAACACCAGGGATAGTCGGATTATCTTTCATAAATTGGACAAACCTTTTATCGTCCAAAGCATTTATCGCAGCATATAATTCATCATTGCGGTTCTTTGGGCCTCCGTTTGCCGGAGCGCCTACGCTTGCCCTAAGCGTAGCTTCATCGGTAAGTTCCATAGTTGGCTTTGCCGGGGGCTGAACGACCGAGGCTGGAGGAGTGGTCACAGCAGCTGGGGTAGCTGCTTGTGCAGAGGGAACACCGATGCCATATCTCTTTGCCCGCTCTTCCAGATTTCTACCAGCGGCATCGACGATATCGTTTGCCGCACCGCCTGATAAGTAGTTAAGGGCAGCAGCTGCCGCAAACTGTGGCACAGAAGCAATATCCTTTTCTATGTTTCGAGATGCATCCCAGGCACGCCTGGGAATATTGCTTGCCGCCCTTAATACTTTACCCACGTCAGAGGCAGCGCTAATCCCCCATGCCGGGGCTGGCTGAGTTACTTGATTTTTTAAATTTATCTGGTTGGCTAACTCCAGTAAATTTGTGTCCGTCTGCTTGGCGCTTTCCGGAATTATGTGGTTCGGGTCCGCATCAAATTTCTGTGCCATCACTTATCCTCCTATTTGAATAAAAGCTCTTTTCCTGGAAGGCTCCACCTCTTAGTCAATAAAGAGGTATAATCAATCGGGGTTTGGCCAATCCCAGCTTGATTCTGGGCTTGGTCAACAACAGCCTGGCCGGTTGGGCTGGGAGTAACCTCTTTCGTAGCCTTTAACAAATCAGGTGCTTTGTCGATTGTCTTTTCCATAATGCCTGCCGCATTCTTGCCTGCTTGCATTCCTGGCAACAATGTCGTCTGTAGAACATCAGCCAAAACCTTCGCCTTCCCCATGTCATTGCGGTCTAGCGCGCTCGATAAATCACTCCGAATCCAGTGCTCGGGGCTATTCCAATCATTAATCTCTTTAGGTAATGCCGGGTCTATTCCGTATGCCATGGTTTATTCCTCCTATAGTTTTTCGTATTGTAATGATGTCTGCCCAGAAATAGAGGCATTTACTCCACCATGCAATGCAGACAACGCTCCCGAAGCAAGGTTGGATGAAACCTGAGCCATCGTCTTTAAGGCCTCCATCTTTATTTGTAAATTCTTTTGAGTAATGCCGTCTTCTATTTCCCATTGTTTAATAGTTGCCTCAGCTTGGGCAATCTGAGCCCGTCCTTGCAGGTCGAGCAACTTTGTTTGAGCGTCAGTGGAAGCAGCATACCCAGAGATGAAGGCCTTAAATCCATCCACCTCTACTGCGTACTTCTTGGTAATGCCCTCAATCTGGGCAACATAAGCCTCAACCTGTGTCTTAAATCTTTCGACTTTTATCTTTTCGGCCTCGTATTGTGTAGCGACTGCCTGCACCTGGTTCTTATAAATATCAACCATGGTGTTTATCCCCTGGAGTTGACCCATATATATCTTGACCTTGGTCTCATCAATTTGATTGACAAGAGCGAGTCCTTCTATTTGCGTTTTATAGACATTAGCGCGGGAAACCTCGGCATCAATCCTACCTTTAAAAGCCTCAACATCAGTCTTATACGCGCCCAATAACGCATTAAACTTATTGATGCGTTCCTTAAAGATAGAAATGGTAATGTCAGCCGTTGACTTAGAGGCATCCAGGGCCCTTTTGGCATATTCGTTATAGGAATCCATAATGATTTTTTCTAGGCTAATTCCCATTTCCAGAGACTTGAACATCCCCTGGTGCTCTAGGTCCGCCTGCTTAACAGCGATTTCTCTGGACCTGTCCAAATCCTTATTCATATACTCGTTACTGATTGCCAATATTTGCCCAGCCAATAACCCATCAGGAAGGCCCCAGTTCAACTTGGCCCATTGTGTGGTAATTTTGTCCATGGCATCACGTAGGGCCTGTTCATTACGCTCTTTGTCCCTGTCCCAGATATCATCTTCAACGGTGGGGTCCAGCATCGTTCCGCCGTTTTGGATATTGCTTAGTAATTTATCGCGCACAGCTTGAAGCAATGTATCGTGCGGCGCATTCCCTCCATTGTCGAGGCTACTTATCGCTCCAAGCTCATCCGTAAAGGTCGGTAGTTCCGCTGATATGCCAGCTATTTCATTGGAGACAAAACTTGGGATGGTTATTTCATTGACCACCGGAGGTGTTGGTAAGGTAAATACCGGCTCCCCGGGGAATGAATGGTCTTCGACAGATGGAGCATCGCCAGGGGATGTTGGAAATTCACTATCCGCCGGAGATACTGGGATTAATGGCGAAATTACAGGGTCGAGTTCAATACTTCCGGGAGGAGGAATGTCAATCGTCGGAGGAACCATTATCAATTCCTTCACTACAATGGCATTTAAATCGTCCAAATAATCATTTGCCGTATTAAAGGTGGTCCTTGCATACGACTCCATAGAATCTATCACGCCTTGCACGTAATCGGAAAACCATGTGGCCATAATACTCCTCCTATTTTCTGCTTAAAACCTGGTCCAGCTTAACATTAAATACAATCCGGAAGACATCGTGCAAGACGTTGCTCATCCTGTGTATAACTAACATAATGGCGAATAAATATACACTTTCCCAAGCTAAATAAATTACAGTGGTAAATGCCGCCACCCAGACCGAGACACAGTATGGACAACTTAATAGGTCATTTGTAAACTGACTTAACGACTTAACCCACTCTCGCGGCCGATTAAATACCTCAGCCTTGCACGCCAGCTGGGTCAGCGCTTCCGCCGCTATGATGCACAGGAGCAGTTTCATTTTTCTTCTCCAAAACTTTTTTAAACCCGCAGGGGCAAACTAAATAAGAGTTTTTATCACTGCAACACGGAGCTTTGTACCGCAGATTTTTGCCGCATATAGGGCATTGCTCTTCCACCAAATTACTATTTTTCAGGTAATCTTTTAACATCTATCAACTTTTTCCTCCACGTTTCCACAGAATCTTCAGAATATATTTCTATCATACATGGTTTACACGCCCAAGCCGTTGCCCACTGCTTCCCATTCATGTCAACGGCACCAATCTTAAGCACCATATCCTCTCCGCATTCCGGGCACTTAGGGCGCTGCAAATCTTTTAATGGGTTTTGTTTTAAGTGCTCAACCTGAGCATTGGTTATAAAAATGCTCATTTCCTCCTCGGCCACTATTTTTTGATAAAGCTCCCAAGCCGTCGTAACATTATTTGTAATATGTGGCATAAACATTTGCCTAGCCTTCAACATCTCGGTCAATCTGTTTTGAAACTGCTCCTGACTAAGTTTTTTTAGCATAGCATCCTTTCTTATGAGTTACATTTCTGGCGGGCAGCAGGCAGCGTCCATCATATAAGACTGCCTTATGTCATGGTTGCCCTCTCCAAAGATATCACAGTTAGTTGCTTGTGTTAACCAAGCACATGTTACTGACAATGGAACCCAATCCCATTCAAATGCGCCCATGCCACGGGAATACATACGTCCGGCGCAGTCATAATATGTTTGGCAACATCCGGTATTGCAATAACCGGGGTACGTACAAACTAAGTCTGTTGCAACATAATTATTTACATATGGGCAACTTGGGGACAAAGATTCATTATGATATATATCCAGGTCACAAACTAGCTGATAATTAACATATGCTACCCAGGTATAAATAAAGACAGTAACCCCCAGCTTAAGACTATCAACAAGTACGCCGTTGCAATAGAGTTTAATATACCCACTTTCTTCACAATTCCAATTAGATGGCGGAGAACTATAAACGACATTCACCCCACTACCGGACAGGCTACCGCCTCCAACGCTTTCCCATCTTATATCCATATCTGAGGTCGCGCCCACAGCAACTAGCCCTTGATATTCGCTAACGCCCATTGTGTTGGATGCATAGCCTATATGAACATTTGCGCAATCGCCTTCATTGCAGTCATCAGCCACTGTTGTTATGGTCGCTGTATCGTCGCACACATTTTCCGGACCAAATAAATCATATAGCTCGTCGCCTGGCCCCATCCCATATCCAGACCATCCGGCGGTACCAACAGCGGCAGCAACCTGCTTTTTTCCATCGGCTGTTAACACTGCTACCTTAATCTTAGTATCAACAGTCCTACCGCAATTAATAGTTTTAGCATCCGGAATGGTTGGAGCAATAAAGACCATGCCAAGGCTTGTTTGGTGGAGCCCCGCCCCGCTCCCACCTGTTCCTGCGGCAGCAAGAGAACCACATCCCCAATAACTTGGATTGCATCCCTCTATAGACCAATAATAAACACACCCTCTTTTTGCTCCGGCGCTAATACCAGATGTTGACCCACTCTTTACAGAGCTGGGGGCCTTTATTCGTAGCCATGCGCAACATTCATAATCCGAAATTGGAGGGACGGAAGTGCTTGCCGTGCCTGCTGTTGAATGATATTTCTCCCAAGCAGCAGCGTCAACATCATCAGACCCTGGAAGAACTTTAACAGCCTGCTCAAATTGTTGTTCGCCCGGGGCTCCCCACCGCCGAATAACGACCCCTTGTCGTGAATTATACATCTGGTCGTCATATTGAGCATTAAGTTCTTTACGGTTGGCGATAGCCAGGGAGTAAGGCTCTATCTCCCCAAACTTATCAAACTCGGAGACAACACTGGTAGCGCTGGTCCCCATAGCCCCAGCAAGCTGGTTCTCTCTTCTCGGTACCCCAGTTCGGAAAGCCATTACCTCTTCATGCCTCCGCGCACACCAAACATTCTTACCTTATCAATAGTAACGGCAGCATCGCCGCTAAGCTCAAGGATGGCATATCTGGACCTGATGCCTTTTCCAATCTTGACCCTTACTTCATTTGGGTCATCGCTCCATGGATGAGCTTCATATTCGTAACGGTTCCCCTCGATATCCTCTATAACAACCTTGAAGACAGCGTCGAATTTACCTGTTATCCAAACTTGCCTTAAGTGGTTATGGGCAATATCAAGTTGCCCTGTGCGCAGCTTCCATTCAATTGCCGTCCCATTATCCACGTCATCAGAAATCTCATACAATCCAGTCCTGGTAACAGCAACTGTCTTCCCATTGAAATAGGCAATGCTGTTATAATCGAACGCTGAGTAATTAGAAAACGCCATACTCCTCGGGTTAAAAGAAAGTCCGACCTTAACCGTCCTGGCATAAGCTTCCAATGTCCAAGGTGGAAGCTCGATTGATATAGTACCAGGAGCTAGCCAGGATGCTGAAGCGCTCAGCCTTAAAGAGGGGTAAGGTCTTTCGAGCGACGCGACATATCCCACAGTCCCCGTTGCCGAAAGCAATAACATGGGGAGATTTTTACTTAAAGAAGCTATTGGGCTTTGAGATGCGGTCGCAGAAATTGTCAATGCCGGAAGTGATACAGAAGCGATTCCCGAACCGGTAGTAAGGGCCGTGGCCTCCAATGTCCATCGCGGCAAGGTAATGCCGATACTGGCTATAGGGTCAACGTGCGCCTCTATAACGGCCGTAAAAATAGGGACATTTAATTTAAGCTCTCCACCGCCCTCAAAGGCAAGTGTTAGCATGGGGAGCGTTAAATCAAATTCCGCCGCGGGGTTTTTAACAATATTACCCGAAATGGTTAATAACGGAAATTGCATAAAGCTCTCCTTTTAAGAGGCGGGCATGACTATATCCGCATTTGTCAGGGTATAAACCTCGCCTCCGACAATGACTTCGTCATCCATAACAAATTCACTAAGCGATGAAGTGCCACATGCTCCGTCTATGACAAACGCTGAAGCCGCGGCGTCTGACAGCCTAGCCCAAACCGCGGTACCCAATGTCCCGCTTGAGCCAGCCGTTCCTGGATATGTTGCACCCAATCCTACCGTCCCCGTAGTGGCCGCAGTGCCCCAAATAATCCCAGAGATAGAAACAAGCACGGCATTGGTACTAGCCCCTCCACCAGAAGATGGCTGCGTACCGCCATAAACATCTAATACGCACGTCCCCATTGTCCCTGTCAGCATATTCACCAACTGAGAACGGAGGCCGGCATTAATTCTTAAGGCCATAACGACCTCCTTATGATGCTGGCTGCGTTAAGTTAAATGTATCAATGGTCAAAGTTGCGCCAACAACCAGCGATGTATTTGCCAGAACCAGGTCGCTGCCGCTGACGCCAACATTTCCATCAAGGCGCACTTCGGTGGCGCTGGTACCGGTAGTTCCACCTGTGCCATGAAATCGAAACCACCCCGCAACACCGGCCGCGGCAATCAGACCAGACCAAACGCTCGCCGCCTTGGGGATAACCCCCGTTCCTTGCGTACCAAGAACAACCCCATCCGTTCCGGAAGACGAGGTAATTGTCACGAGAAGAGTCCCCGTTTCCGCATAGTCCGGACTTGTTGGCTGACTCCCCGTGTAAATTTTGATATGCCCGCCATTGAGCATATCTTTAACTCCGAGAGAGCCGCATAATCCATTTCTCATACCAGTAGAAAGTTTTAAAGCCATGATAACCTCCTGTTAACCTAAAGTTGCTATATAGTGATTTACTCCGCTCGCCTTGCGAAGGCACGCGCTCCCGACAGCATAATCCGGCAAATGATATTTGGTAATTGTTGCCTGGAATACTTTTCCATCGCCACTGCCCAGGCACACACCTTCTTGGGACATCCAAATTAAATAATCCTCCGCTTCCCCATCCTTGACATCTGACCCAGAAATCTCAACATCTGTATAGGGAATTGCGCCCACAGAAAGCACTTCTTCCCTGCGAAATTCATCAGGCTCATCAGTCCTCAACGCAGGCGAGCGAGTCATAAACCACGTCTTCCCATCGCTGGCATAGATACCCTTGCCGACTGCATGAAGCATCGTTATATTATTTAAGAATTGCCGGTATCCATACCGCACATCGAAATGGTCGCTAAGAGCATCAGCAATGTATAAGACGTTATTGGATGCTATATATAGCTGGCCCTGATAAAAGGTCATGTGCTGGCCGGCAGGAAGAACGGCCTTATAGGTCATGGTCGGGATGGTTAAATCGTAAATAGTCCCTTCTTTATAATACCCAATCCACGTCCCATTCGTCATATAAATACGGTCATTAACTTCTTGATAGGTCATCCTTGCATTTGGCGTAAGACCCGTCTTTAAGGCCGTTCCGGCATATAGGGCAGACATAGAATAAAGCGTTGTTTCATCAACGTAGAAACATACGCTCCCATTGGACCAAAGACTATGGATATCCGTTCCTGTTATTTTCTCAACGGAACCGAGCCGCGTCTTCAACGAGTTGACATTGTCGATATCAAGATTGTCTATCGTCCCCATATCCGCAACAACGCCGATATGCGGCTTATCCACCTGCGCCACCGGCATGCGCCAATCCGGGTCAATGTTATTGACACCGGAAAATCCCTTTATCTCAAACAATAAGGCGTTATCCATTGGAAGCCCCTTTGTTATTTTATGCTGTTCAGAGCAGCATTTCTTTTCTTAATCGCATCTATCGTTGTCATGGGGGCGCCAGCGTTTCCAGGCGACTGGACAGGCGCAGGCGTTGGAGCGGTCTTCGCTTTCGGGGTAAGAAAATCCCCAAGTTTATCAATGATATTTTTCGGCTTTCCATCATACCTTAAATCAGAATTGCCTATTCCTAATTGTGGCTTTCCTGCCATTACTCAATTCCTCCCTTAAAATACCCCATAACCTTGGGGACGTATTGTTGTGTTTCTTTCGGAAGGCGATTGATGTTCCCTCCGCTTCTCGCAAAAGTTGTGGGCCCAGCATTATAAGCAGCAAGAGCCGACTTATAATCACCGCCATAGCGGTTGATAAGCTGTGCTAAATACTGGACACCACCATGAATATTCTGGTTAACATCATAAGGGTTGATATTCATTCCCTTGGCTGTCCTGGGCATCAACTGCATCATTCCAATGGCCCCAGCAGGAGAAATTTTATTTTGATTGAAATTACTTTCAGTCTTAATAACTCCCCTCACAAGGTTAGGGTCAACATTGTGCTTGGCTGCTGCCGCATCAATAATCCCCGCATAACGCTCTTCGGGGCGCAACGGCACAACGGCAGCCTCGACCGTTGGCGTCCCTAAAGTGCTTAATATGCGTTTTATAACATCCATTATTTCTTGCCTATGCCATACCCCTTCTTTTTCTTACCGGCATTATTCAGCGCCGCAGCCACAGCCTGCTTCTGCGGATGGCCTGCTTTGACCATCTCCCTTATGTTTTCGCTTATTACCTTCTCGCTTGTTCCCTTTTTTAATGGCATGGTTCAAATCCTCCAAAAGGCCTCTATCTTCCAATAGCTTTTCGACTGTGGACATCACCATCTCCGGGGTTATGTTCTTCGTGCAGACATAATCCTTGTTGCGAGGGCACCATTCCCAGCCGCGGTCTATCTTATGCGTCGGGTCATTAAAGCATCCAATACCGCATACTTCGTTATTGATAGCAATCCGGTATGGATTGGGAAAATCATTCCAGACTTCTGATACGCCGGTAATCATAACAACTGGTATGCCCAGGGCATATGCTATCCAGGAAGGACCGGCATTTAACCCGACATAAAATTCAGCGCTGGCAATATCGGCTATGCTATTCTGGATGGATTGATTATTGTGCTTTATCACACTGGCCAGCTGCGACTCTTCATTGCTGATTGATACGCATTTATAGCCTTTATCCGTTAAGGAGTTAATGAGCTCTTGCCATGCTCCGGGACGATTCCATAATTTGTTTCTCATCGTAGAGAATTCAGAGAAGCATACATACGGGCCGGGGATAGAGCCATTGCCCGCCTTATGTGGAGTAAACTTTAACTTGGCCCTTATCGGCTGATAATCCAGACCCAGGATATCGGCGGCGACCTTCTGCAAAGGAGTGAGCCTCCAATCTTGGACGTTAAGATGCAACTGCTCGTCGAAACATCCCACCTGATAAGTCGCATAAACATCGGGGACCTGGTCGCCCGGTTTTACATATTCCAGTTCGGGGTAATCAAATATCTCCTGCCACCAGCCAGAAGTAATGACATGGCAGTTATGTTTTTTACGAAACTCTTCGATATAGGGCATCCAGGCGATAGTATCGCCAAGAGCCTTAGACCCCAGAGAAATAAGAACTCTTTTCCCCGTAAGGTCCATATGATGCTGGAATTTTAATTCTCCATTGAGATAGGCAGAGATAGTCCAGTCTTTATGGTATTTAATAGCCGCACGGCTAACCATACCAGGTTTCTGCATGGTTTTAAACATGGCCGACCCATCCGGAGTGGTATATCTGACATCGTATTCTCGGTTGGATATTCCGCTTATGGTAAGGTTCGGGCCATCAATGAAATTGCAGAGGAAAACCTCGTCCGGCCATACACCGCGGTCCACTTGGTCAAATCGATTGCCAATCGGGCCAACATCAACAAAGTCTATATTATCAAGGCCAATGAGTTTTTCCGCTCGCTTATAATAACCTCTCTCGCAGCAGAATCTCCATTCGGCAAACATTTCCTTAAACTCTTCCCATGTCTCCAAACGGGGGTATAGCTTATCAAACATCTCGACCTTGCCGGCAATGAGTTGCCCATTAAAGGTCTCATCAGCGCCCTCCCACTTGGTCGCTATTAAGTCCTTATCAGAGGCCAGAACTTTATCGACCCATTCCTGAAGGTCACATTCAGCATCGGAAGACATGTTATAAATCCAGTCATATTTACCAATGCAGAAATCGATGGCATTACGGATATTATGGAGCCAGGCCAAGGCATGGCATTGAACGCTCGCCTGTTTTCGCTCAAGCTTACCCTCTCCAACCACACGAGAATAAACCGGCAAATCGTCGCCGGAAAGGATATCTCTCTTATCATAAATGTAAAAATCAGCTTCTTCGATAGCCGGCTGTGGAAGCGGAAGGTGAGATGTGACCAAGACTGGGTATCCAAGCCTTTTTACCTGCCGCACCGACTCAACCAAAGTCTCAACCCGTTCCATAGAAGAGGGGTGGCAGTCAATAGTGAAGATGACTTTTCTTTTGCGAAGAGACTCTATTTCATACCCCAACTTCTTAGCGTAAGAAATAATCTTCTTCTCCGGACTATCTTCGATGGTGGCAGTAGGAGTTGGAGGCCCGTGATGGGTTATTTTCACGGCGGGCAAACTGGAAGATTCTATCTTTTCGGATAACTCCTCAAGATGTTTATAGGCCTTTTCGGCCGCGGCCTTCCATGAAAATTTTTCCCGGATAAAATCAGAAGTCTGCAGCGCCCGCGCCTTATGCTTCTCATAGCGGCTATAAACATCCCTCATCTGTTTTACGAGATGTTCAAAGTCCGGTTCACACCATTGGCCAGGAACTTCCCAATTGCCATATATTCCAAAAGGCTTTATTAATTTAGCCACCCGGACCTTAACAGCATCCATGGCATACTCGGTTGAGCCGCCAAAATCGCATGCGATGGACACAACGCCACATGCCATTGCTTCGATAAGCGGGAGGTTCCATCCCTCTGAACGCGCACAGGTAACAAAACATTGGGCCTGTTGTAGCCTCCGGATATAATCCTCTCGCTCTTCAAAATGTACAACGATGATTCGTGGGTCTTCGATGCCATAAGCCGCCAACCTCTCTTCTGTAGTTTTATATTGGTCCGATGGGAACAATGTATCCACTGATAAATAAAGGCGGAAATTACTGTTATCATAACCAACAGCATCCAAAGGGAAAGCCTCTTGGAAGGCCTTAATAACTTCAAGGGTTGATTTGCGCGGCTGCCATTGCCCAACGTGAAGAAAGTTAAAGGGCATGGGGGCTTTTCTCGGAAGCCTGGATGGGACTAAGTCTTCCTCTAGCGGCTTATAAATATTTGGGTCCACTCCCTCCGGGACAACCTTGACGAATTCCTCCGGGACGCCCTGGGCAATAGAACATGCCCTTTGCCATTCACTGGCCACCCATAACTGGTCATAATTGCGCAGGTTATTCATAAACTCCTGGGGCTGCTCTGTTGACTCCCAAACATTATAAAGGATTGATGGAGCCGCCGGGAAATCGGTCCTCTGCGACGCGGTTACGGTATCATCTAAAGTTATAGTAACGGCACCTTTGCCATTCTTCACATTACGCATTAAAGCATCCAGCTCGGGGAAGAACCGCGAAGCATGAATGCCATACCCAGTTCGCTCGTTAAAAATTGCTTTTACCCTTAATTCGCCAAACATGAATCCTCCTTTTATCCCTCTCTCAAGGTTCCCTCTGTTTATAAATGGCCCGGGGCGCGATGGGAGGGATTCCATCTTCGGTAATGAGCCTAGCCCCGGACACGCCTATTAAATATTTAATAGCAAGTTATTCTCTTTACATCAAGAAAACGAAGCTATTTATTGCACACAGTTACCTTCGACTCCTTAAGGGTTTGGTAAGAGTGGTCCAGTTTATATTTATCTTCCACCATCATGTTATGGTATGCTCCCCATCCACCTACCCGAACACCAGCCCACACCGGATAAGATACCCAAAATGGCTCGCCTTTATGGCATGGGCTCTCGCTTCTAATTGCCTCAAACAATAGGTCATCAGCCTCACTGCGAGATATTTGTTTATCTACCTTAATCCACACCCCAGATGCATTCCGGACAAAATAATATGAATCTTTCCGATACGCGAAATCATGGAGAACGCCTTCCCTGTGGACCCTGTCTCCCCATAAAAACCACACAACGGGGATTCGCGGTATTGATGCAAGGTCTGTTTCAAACCCAATGGGGATGAACCAAAGTCGTCCCTGTTCATCAATGTAGTAAAGAGGCTCATGCACCTTATGGATGGTCGTACTCCCAGCCATGCCAATCTCCATAGAAACCAAAGTGTTTTGGAATCCATATATTAATCCGCTGGCGCTTACTGTTGCAGAAGAATCCATGCTGCCTCCTTAGATATCACAACGTATAAGGTCTTTCGGCGTGAACCCAGTGAAATCCAAAAGACGTAAATTTTGTGGAAAGGGAATCGGCTCAAACACAGCAGATGTCTGCTTATCACCGTCCATCTTAACCTTGCATATTGCTCCCTGCCCAGCACACGCGCCATCCCATCGAACAAAATACGAACCCGGGCATGGAGTAGCAGTTAATATGACTTCCGTGCCGGTGTTATACTTGGCCGTACATTCAGCGGCAAAAACTATCCCGCCGACAAATATGACAAAATAAATAAAAAGAACTGCGCTTATTACCATTATCAATAATCCCAACGCTCTTCCATTCATTGCAAAATTACCTCACCTTCCCTCACCGTCCACTGTTCTTTTATGGTGAATGTTTTCTGGTCTTGCGTGAACCCCTCTCCATGTGTCCGGTAAAGGATAAACGCCCTCGGGTCAGAGCAACCGTCTTTGGTAGAGCATGAAGAAATGGTCATATTATTCACCCCGATAGGCGCAGGCCCCATGTCAAAATGGCATGAACCATCAGCAGCCGAAGGGACCGCTATCGTGCCTGTCGGACTCACCCACGTACCCGTCACGGTATGGAACTCCACCGGAGGGTCAGTGACCAACGGAGGGTCACAGCCCAAGTATGGCTCGGCCTGTGTCGCAAACGCGAACAGCATACCTATTACCAGCCCCAGTATCGCCCATCCCATATATTCAAATGTTTTCTTCATCTCCCCTCCTGTGGAAGTGGGGCATAGCCCCACATTCCGTCAGTCCTTTTACGGCGTTCCCGCGGGCGTGTTGGCCGCTACTGCCGCCGTGATATTTGCCGTTGCCGTTGCAACTTCCTGTTCCAATGCAGCCACTTTTGCGGGGTCAACACCTGCCGCTTCCAGCCGTGCCGGGAATCCCTGAATCAGCAAAACCGCCGCCGATACAGCCGTAATCAATTCATGAACCTTTGTTTCCAAACCTGTAATTTCTGCCATGAGCGCATCCTCCTTTCCTCGGGCCTCTTCAAGAAGGCCGATAATAATGTCCAACTTCTTATCAGTCAAAACCTTTGACATCGCTGTTACTATCCAACTAAACGCCATTTAACCACCTCTGTTCCTTCGCATAAAGCAGCATCGCGTTTACCGTTGTCGTAAGCATCTTTGGGGCATCACAAGCATACGGCGCCTGAACAATCTCCATGACATCTATTGCTTCCTCGGCAAACTTCAAACGGCGCCGGAGCTCCTGCTTATATCTTTCTTCGCCCGCCATCATGCTCATCAATTCTGTATTTGACATTTTCATGCTGCCACCTGTAAATGCGCGTATTCTTTAACCTTCCCATTTTTACCAATAACCTGGGTTAAGCCAAGGCTCTTTCCAAACTCGATTGCCTTATCCCATAAGTCCTTATGGGACATTTTCCAGTCGGGCTTGCCATCAACCATAATAACAAAATCAAAAGCATCTCCGTTGATATGCTTGCTCTTTAGAGTCCATGTTACCTTTTTGCCCGGCTTAGTGCGTCCTTGGGCATATAAACTCTTTTGCTCCTCTATCGTCCTACGGGTACAGGTAATCAGATAACCAATGCCGGCCTGGAGCATTTTTATCTCCCACTCGGCTGCCCTGTCCCGCATCTCCGAAGACAAATCTTTTATGTCGCGGCTGCTCATATTGAACTCCTTATAAAAAGTGACGGGCGCTCGGAACGACAAAGGCTCCTATCATACTACTACGCTTGAAAAGGCAAACTAAATAAGGGTACGCAAAGTCAGCGGTGACCATTGATGCGATTAACCTGGCTACATTTCTGGTTCTATGTTTTTCCAAGTTTAAACCCTATTCAGTTTTCAAAGAACACCGCCCGCCACTAATCATCTCCAATTCTGCGATGTAGATTCTCAGCAATATCCACCACTGATATCATCAGCTTCTTGCCCTTGCGGGAATAGACCTTGGAAGATAGGTAACATTCCCGGATACGTCCATCCTTCATCCGAAAATTAATAGGAACCTGTTTAATATATCCAGCATCCAATATCTTCGAAACAACCATGCTTCTCTGCTCCGGGTCTTCATACAGGGATAATTCATAAATAGACTTCCCCACGGCCTCTTCCTCTGTATAGCCGGTCAGTTCCACGAATGACGTATTAACCTGTTTTATAATGGCATCGTCCACTCCAACAACCAGCATCGGGGTTGGGGATACACAGAATATGGCCCGGAACATTTCCGCATCTTCAGCGAGAAGACTCTGTTGGCCCTCTATCCTGACGATTAATTCTTGTATCCGTTCCCAGTTTTCTCTCTTACGCTTCACCGACGGGATAAATCCCATTAAAGAATAAATGTTCATTGCCCTTTAGCCTCTCTTCTTTTTTGGTCCCATCTTATCTCCGCCAACAATTCCAATGCCGCCTTCTGGTCACTCTTTAAGGTAGCCACAGTTTCGATAGTGTACTTAAAGTCAGATTCCAGTTTCGTAATACGAGTCGCATTGGTAAAATATCCGGTGAATAATCCGGTAAACAGAAGGACGAGAATTGTGACAACCGCCGCCCAGGTCAGTGTCAATTTACTTTCGCTTTGCTGGTTTTCTCTTATTGTATTTTTTAACTCTTCCAATAATTTATTTTCGTCCATTTTTTATCCTATCCACGTGTAATTTCCCGCTGCAATAATTGTCGTTCCGCCAGTGCCGGAAGTGCCTGCTGCGGTGCTATAATTTCCCATATTCATCCAATTAACATCACAGAATATTTTATGTTTTTTTGCAGAGGCCGCCACAGGCTCCCTTTGAGCTAGGACACACCCTAGCGATGTACCAAATACTCCAGATTTTATACTGTCATAATGAAAGCAAGAAAAGGCCATTTTGTCTTCCTTATGCCGGAACGCTTGTTTGCGTTATTTTTATGTAACTTGCTAATGAAAAAAGCCCTGCATGGCCCCTATAAACAACATCTACTATTTTAAATTCCGTTCCACCAGAAGGGTAATATGTTGACGGCCAATTACTATCTACCGTCAGCGTATCTGACGTATTTGAAGATATTTTTTTTACGAGACCAATTCCGGGCCCATTTGTAAGGCAACAAAACTTTCCGGCATGGGCGTTTACAGCCCATGACCGCGTTGAATCACTTATCGTATTAGCAGTGAGCCCGGTTATTAAATTTACCTCTGGGAATGAACCATCGTTATTAAGTATCATCATATCCATCGCTGCAGGGGTAATTCCACATAAGAAATTATTGCCAAGGCTTCCCATTATATGCCCTGGTATAGTTGCCAGTATATTAACTATATAAATCGGGGTGAGATAATACTTGCCTTCATTATAAAACGAAAGACTTCCCAGCGCCGGGCTTGAGATATTTTGTGCATATAGATAAGTGGTCCCAACTGTTGTTCCTGCATCTCCCCACATAGAAACAGGGAACCACCAGTTGCTCGTTACGTATCCACAGCCAAAAGTCGTAGCAGGGGAGCCAATGACAGCACCGGTCCCATAGTTTCTTGGCAAGGCTATTAATTTTCTTGTTGTTGCGTCAGGGGAGGCTGTAATTATTAAACTGTCGCAACCCTCATCTCCAACAATTTGGATTCTCTTGCCGACTCCCTGTCCAGCAGACGAAGCGATTGTTATAGTCCCTGCCGTTCCTGCAGTACCCTGCGCATTTGTTATATTATTATCAAACCGGACAGGGAGGTGTCCGAATATAATGCCATATTGAGCAGTGTTGACAATGCCTATGTTAGGTGTTATAAAAACGAGATTCTTATCACCAACAATCATCCCGGGGCTTAGCGCCTGGAAACTTGCCGCACCAAGCTGGCTCCATGTTGAACTTCCCCCCGCTAATTTTTGCCTTACACCAGTGTGCGATGCGCTATTCCAATATTGATAGAAAGCAAACGCTATAATGGCGCCGGTACCAGCATCAATCCAAACATAGCCATAATGCTCATTCCCAGACTCACCATTGGATTTATAAACCTTAACGGTTGCACTGATATTATCGTGGAGCTCCCAGCCCATATTAATCATGGCAGTCTGTATATATCCCCAAAAAGCAGCCCGGGTTCCGTCATACATGAATTCATAACCAATATAACTCATTACCGCCCCCTTATTCTGGCACTTTAGTATCTGTTATTAGGTACATAGAGTATGAACCAATAACATTCTGCATCTGTCTCCGCGCAAAATCAGACAACATATAAACGGAGCCGCTAACTGGTTGAATTTTCCAATTACTATCAGCAGTAAATGACGTAGCGTCATTTCCTGTTATTTTTTTTACTCCACCAGCTGCCGTTCCAGACCCACCAGTGATAACACAAAACTTTCCAACTAATTCATCTGCTCCCCACGCCTTAGAAGAATCAATAAGCGAGGCAGTCCCAGCGCTTGATGCTGTGCCAAATGAACCTGTCCCTGCAGTGGAAATAGAGCCATCATTATTTGCAATGGCCACATCTAATTGGGTTGGCATATACCCATATAAGAAATGCTTAGTGCAACCAATCAGGGAACCAGGAACTGCTGACGATACATTGCTTATAATATAAGGGGACAGTATATACTTATTTTCACTAAATAAAATCGAGTTAAATTGGGGAGTTGCTACAATTAAAGTATAGCTTAATGTCGAAGTTCCAGCCGTTCCAGAATCTCCCCATACGCTCACTGGATACCAATAGCCATAATAAGAGGGTCCATTTGTTATGCCAAAAGTTGATGCCGGTGTGCCTATTTTTGAGCCAGTTCCATAATCGACGGCTAATTTATTAACAATAATCGTAGAGCTGTTGGGAGAGCTTATAACAAATGCCCTATCACAATATCCATTTGTTCCAACAATCTGTATGTTTACTCCCTTACCAAGCCCAGAGGTTGAAGCGACTGTAAGGGTCCCTGCCGTTCCTGCTGTTCCGTGGGCGTTTACAACAAATCCTTGTCTGGTCGGTATATGGCCAAAACAACAGCCCGTAACATTTCCGGTATAATATTGAGAGGCTACCATCACAACCATATCCTTGTCTCCGCCAAGGAAAGCAGGATATGTTGAAGAAAAAACTGATACTCGCGAATGTGTGCTTGGCGAATCGGCTGTGTATCGCGGTCGTATCCCAACGTGCGACACAGCATCCCAATGTTGATAGGCACAAAATTGGACATATGTACCGGTACCGGCATCTATCCAGATGTACCCGTAAGGCTCGTTACCTGATTCGCCGTTTGATTTATACACTTTCACTGTCGCACTTATATCATCATGGAGCTCCCAGCCCATATTAACAAGGGCTACCTGAAGATACCCCCACCAAGTCGCCCTGGTTCCGTCATAATAAAATTCATATCCTAGATAAGCCATTGCACACCTACTGCGTAAATCTTATTGATAAAGTTGCCTTCTGCACGGTCCCGGCAGAATCAACATTGAAAGCAATCACATCTCCTGCCGCTATCCCCAATGTGCCCCATGTTGTAAGATTGCTGTCCAGGGCATATGCCGTCCCCGACAATGTGGGCTTCTCTGTTCCGGCAATTGTATCGGCAACTGTCGGCAAAGCTCCCGCCTTCTTCCAAACATCGATAACCAAATCTCCTGCCGTGTCTCCCACCAAGTACCAGGCCTGAACAGTGCATGAGAAAGGAATGGTAATATATCCCTTAACTCCCGTGGAAATAGTCGTTCCGGCGCCATCCATAGTTAAGCCAAACGCCGAAACCAAAGCAGTGGCCGAGGTCCCAGATGTCCCAGAAGATGTTGCCCCTCCAGCTCCGCTGGACTCGGCATACAAGGCCGTTCCGGCATAAGCGGCTGATGCCGCATAATATGAAGTCCCAGCGTTGGCTGCTGTTGTAGCCGAGCCTGCTGAGCCGGCATTACCGGCAGATGTTGCCAGGTCAGCCTTTGCTGCGGTGCCAGCCGACAAAGAATAAGCAGCTGTGCCTCCGGTTGCCAGCCCTCCACCATTACCGGCTGAAGCAGCGTAAGCAGCCGTACCGGCTGATATGGCATAATCTGCTGTGCCCCCAGTCGATAAGCCGCCTCCCCCTCCGCTACCAGCGTTACCACATGATTCCGCGTAATAAGCCGTGCCTGCGTAGGCAGCGCTGCCGGCTACGGCAGCTGACGTCGCCTTATAAGATGTTCCTGCATTCCCGGCGCTGGTGGCGAAATCAGAGGTCCCTGCTGCCGTGGAGAACGATGCCGTACCTGATAGCTGAGACCTGAAGGCAGTACCAGAGCGCCCTGAAGAATCCGCATAAGCTACGTTGGCCGCCGAAGCAGCATAGCCTGCCGTTCCAGCGTTAGCTGCTGAAGTGGCCTTCTGCGAAGTTCCGGCATAAGGAGCGGTGCCGGCTATATTGGCCGTTGTTGCAAAAGACGCCGTACCAGAATATGGGGCTGTTCCGGCTATAGCTGCGGTGGTAGCGTATGACGCTGAGCCCGAATTGGCGGCTGATGTCGCTTTGTAAGCAGTTCCGGAATAGGGGGCCGAGCCGGATATCGCTGCCGTAGTGGCATATGATGCTGACCCAGCGTTGGCAGCAGAAGTGGCTTTGTATGTCGTCCCGGAATTGCCGGCGCTGGTGGCAAAGGAAGCAGTCCCGGCCCCGGCGGCTGACGTCGCCTTATAAGATGTCCCTGCGTAATCTGACGATGCTGCCTTACCGGCAGAATCGGCCCTACCTGCCGTCCCAGCAGATATAGCTTTTGAAGCAGTCCCTGAAGTAGTAGCATATCCGATTGTCCCAAAGGTGGCTCCGGTACCATGCCATTGTCCAAGGTCGTCGAAATAAGCGAGTTCGGTATTTGCATAATTGCGGAAAGAAACCCTGGTGGTTCCATCGGTTGCCCCGCCCATACGGAGGATAATGTTTTCTGCCCTGGCCGCGTTTACCCAAACGGGATTCTCAAAGGGGATAACCAGTAATGTGTCTAATCCGGCTGATTCAAGAACATAGGCGGCCTTTACAGACCGTCCAGACGTTGGCCTGGTCTGTGAATATTTACCGCCAGTTGTAAGAAATAAAAGAGTACCAGCAGCCCATACACCGCCATCGGCATTTACATATCCAGTAGCTGACGTATCGACTTCATCCAGCTCCCCGGCGCGGCGGATAAACCCAAATGCGTTAAGAGCCAAGTCTTGAGACGCCAGCCCAGCTATCCGGCATTTTGTAGCATCTGTATTGTCGGCCAACTTAACAACTGGATTGTTCCCAGTTGCTGAATAAATATAGACAGCTTGACCCTTTTTTATGGCCTCACCGGCCTTAACATAAAAACCAAGACGCCTTGCGCCCCAGGCAGTTCCTGCCTCGCCAGCTGATGCAGCTTTATAAGCCGTTCCAGCTTGGCCGGCTGATTGAGCGTAATAAGTTGTCCCAGCATAACCTGCCGAAGTTGCCTTGGAAGAGGTCCCTGAATAGGGTGAAGTTCCAGCAATGGAAGAAGTTGTTGCAAAAGACGAGGTGCCCGCATTGGCCGCCGTGGTAGCGAATGTCGCTGTTCCAGATATCCCAGCGGATGGAGCGCTTATCGCGTAATAAGCTGTCCCTGCATAGGCGGCGGTAGTGGCTGAGCCTGCACTTCCGGCATTCCCGGCGGATGTTGCATAATCTGTATTGCCTGAAGTTCCGGAGGACCCGGATGTGCCACTGGAGCCGGCCACCCCCTCAATAAGCTCAATGGTGATATCCTCACCGGATTCAATGGTGGCCTCGATGTAACTCGTACCCGCAAAAGACACCTCAACACTGGCAGTCCCATCGACGGACACGGCTATTGCCGGGCCGGTTACGATAGTGGCATTAATGTCTTGACCGGATTCTAGGGTTACATCGATATCGCTCACGCCGCCGTCCCTGCCGTCCCTGGTGTACGGGTAACGTCATACTCCAGGTTATATTTGCCACGCATGACGGTATAGTGTTTACTGTCCGCAGTAGTAACCGCGATATCAAAGTCATATTCGCCCGGCTCAACATTAACCGTATCAGAAGGCAAAAGGGTTATTTCGGCAACTCCTGTGGTGCCAGAAGTTGTATCAGAAAAAGTAGTTACGGTCTTAGAAACAACTGCCTCCGAATCTGGAAGGGACGCATTTTGTTTAAGGGTCATTTTTACAACCCAGTTCTTAATATTATAAACGGCCCCAGAAGAATTCTTAAAGGTCAGTGTGTATGTTTTTGTATCTCCCCTTATGGAGGATAACTGTCGAAGAGCCATCGTATCCCCCTTTACTGGACAATTAATTCAGCCGATAACTTTGACTGTGCGCCCGCAGTTCCCGCCCCAGACTGCTGTGCCACAAATTTAATAAACGGGGTTAATATCGGATTGAATTCCGCATAGGTGCGGCCGCCGGTGCCATAGGTTCCGATGGTAGAGGCTGTGGCCGCCGTGCCGCTAGGTGATATAAATTCTCCATCTAAAGACACCCCGACTTTATAAATAAGAGATGTCGTCCCGCCAGTTGTGGATGTTCCGCCAACCACCGATGTGGCAATGGCAAATTTCCCGCGCTGGGCAACATACCTTAAGTCGATAGCACGTGATGTGGCTGAATCGCCCGCAGAGAGAGGGGCGTTGGTGAATAATGGATGGACGGAGACCGGAGTAAATCCTCGTTCGGCCATGGTAATACCTCCTTAACTTACTTACATACTTACATGAGAGGTAACACCGGAGGGCCGGAAGCCCCCCGGTACTGTATTAAGTTGTTATAGTGTTAGCCTCCTGCCGTTCCGCAGGTGCCCCATGAATCTGTGGTCAGACCATAGGCAAAAAACAACTGCTTCGTATCGGTCCGAACAAAAATATCACCAACCTTTGAGGGGCAGATGTTTAATGTGTTCGGGTTGTCACTCCCGGAAAAAATATGGGGAGACTCCTTGCTTGCATTTTTTATTGCCATTTTACTTCCTCCTTTAGAGGGTTAAATTATCTTCCAAATTCCCGCGGGCGCATACGCTGCTTCTGAGAAATAACCTTCCTCGTCTTCTGAATATACGCGTCCGGGAGAGAACCGAACTTCGCCGTGAAGGCATCTTCATAATACTTGGCCAGGTTCGGGTTTAACGTTTCACTGTCCGGCTTGAGATAAGCCAGGTGAGCAGCCCAATCACAAAGGTCAACATGGTATTGCTCATCAATTTCCGGAGATGTTGAAAGAGTAAATGGCCATAGCGGTATGCGGGAAATAACCAATCGCGCTATGTCAGAAACAGAAGGAGCCTTAACAAAGGTTAAGGTGTTATTGGGCTCGTTCATAAAGAAAGTCGGGTAGCCGCTGCTTCCGGCGGTCCCGACTGTTCCGTTGGTCCCAAACCACCCGACCGCCAAATCATCCAGCTCCGCATAGGTCACTGGACCGGTCAAGGGGTATTCCATGGATGCCAGCTGGCACCGCTTAATCTGCAATATCTTAGGGGAGAGATTGTAGGTCGCCTGGTCCGCAACTATCGGGACCCAGCAAAGGGACCGAATCCCATTTGTTCCGGCTGTCCCATTCGTGCTCGCCGTGGCCGCTGTTCCTAAATCATTCTGCGTCGTCGCGTCAATAATTAAATGAGCGCGGCGGCAGGCCTGGACCTCAGCATAGTTCAACATACGAAGCAGTTCCGTATCCGACCATAACTGAGGGGCATAAATATCGTCCAGGATGCTTTCCCTAAGATGGGCAACAAGCTCTTTGCCGTTCATTTACAGCTCCTTTGCCTCGGGACGAGCAGTATTAACTACGGCGTTCGGGGGCGGGGCTTCTACCTTTTCCTCGATATTGACCCCCTCTTTCACCAGGGTATAGTTGATTCGCTTAACATCCTTGGTGTATTCCTTGCCGTTTTCGTCATGCTTGGTTACGCGGGTAATCCTCGTATCCAGCATCAGGCGCACAGGCCGCGGAATGTCTATGGCGACCCCGGGCTTGCACAGAAATGGATATCCATTAAGAGAAATGAATAACCCTTCCTTCGGAATATCCTCCGCTTCGTGAATAATAATCCGGTCTCTTATCTGGCCCGCAGGACCATGAAAGAAGTTCTCCGGATGCTTCTGCTCTTCCGTCTTTACTCTTGGCATAACTTTTCCCTCCAGGTTTAATTAATGAAAGTGGGGCCAGAAAGCCCCACCTATAAAAGACTACTACGCGTCGAACGGCATACCCCACAGGTTGGTGTAGGTCGCAGTTCCTGCAGTGCCGCCGGTTCCAATAACATAACCAAGGCCTGCTGCAGCGGTGCATGCGCCGTCTGTCAGAACCAGAACGGTTGCGGCGGGGGCGCTCAGGGTTACATAACCCAGCGGGCAGGCTCCATCCGGAAGGTCGGGGAGTTTGCAGGCTGCGGCTGCGAGAGTCGCGCTTGCATAATCACCCTTATCCACGATATTGCCGGGGCCGATAACCGTGCTCGAAGTTCCATCTTTACTGCAGATGAGGAACTTGGTCACTTTGTTCGTGCCCAGGGTGCCCTGTTTCGGGAAGTAACGGTTATCGCATGCCGCCACAGCCGTGAGAACACCGTTCGTGATAATGCTGACAGCATTCGTATTTTTAAATCCGCAGGTCGTGCCGAGGGCTAAGGTCGGGGAGACCAAAGGCCCCTGGGTACCATTGGTACCACCGATGACTCTATTCGCGATGCCCTGAAGGGCTCGACGCATAGCCTCCACGGGGAAAGCATCGTTAACGTCGTATTTGCTCGCGTTTACCTTTTCGCTTGCTTCATCAAATTTCTTATAAGCCATTGTTGTTTCCTCCTTAAGGAAAATGGGTTGCGTTGTCCCAGACTAATGAGGTCAGATGGCGCGCCCGGCTGGGATGAGCGGGGCGCTTGTATATTCTCTCGGACCAACTCTATCCGGATTAATCGGTGCAGCATGCCTCAACAATTTTATGGCAGCGGTTGCAAAGAGTAATTAAGTTGTCCTCCTCGTTCGAGCCACCAAAAAACCTTTTTACTTTGTGATGGACATGTAATGGCTTATCCATCGCGTAACATCTCTGGCATGTGTACCCGTCGCGATTTAAGATTAATGCCCTTAACTTTCTCCAAAATGTACGGTTGTAAAAATGCTTATCCAGCGGAACGGAATATGATGCAGCCCTGTCCTTGCATTCGTAAGAACAGAACTTTCTCCGGTCATCATGGCATTGGAAGATTTTAAAAGTCTTTCCACATTGGGGACAGACTCTTTTCAATTTAGCCATCTTCCTCTTGTCATTCCGATGGACATCGGCACATTCCGTTGAGCAATAATTGGCCGTTAAGATACGCGAAGGAGAAACTCTGAACTCCTTTCCGCATTCCTTACATTCTAAAATTGCTCCCCTGAACTTCGCCATTTCTACTTACCTACACAGTTAAGGGCAAAAAACTTAATCAGTACAACATGCTTCGAGTACAGCCATCCATGCGTCATTCAGGATAACGGTCGTCTGCATCGTCTTCCAGCTCACGGAACCTCTCTGGCCCAACGGGTCGGACTTCGAAGGAGTGGGGTTGATGACGATGGGGGTGATGGCGTATTTGCCTTTGAGGGCAATCATGCCATAGGCGTCTTTGCCGAAATACATAATGGGATAAACGTCGCACTGGGCACCGGACGTGGTCAAAAGACCAGTCGTGGTCCCGGAGCCGGAATCCTCATAGGGGGTGAAAATGGTGGATTTGATGTAACGGACATCTTCACATGCACCAATTTCGGTCTCCCATGCGGCCACTTTCCCATAATCTGCAACGGAAGTGAAGCCGGTAAGGGCACGGATATCCGAGGTCATATCAACATGGGTCACGCCGACATAGGCCGGGAGGATGGACTCGGTGTTGAACGACGGGGTGGACTTTACAATGGAAGTCACATGCTGGGCTTCCTGGCGTTCCAGGGCGCGGACAATCTTGCGCTGGTCGGCACGAATGGGGACGGTAGCCACGGCGGCGCGGTTAGCGGCATCGTTGGCATAGAAAACATTGGTGCACGCCTTTAAGACGTTATAGCGCAATGTTTCAACCGTCTTCGCGGCCTGTTCGCCACTTACCGCGATGGCTTCCTGAAGAACCGGGTCTTCGTGGGTGTCCTGGATGACATCCGTGATTTCCACCAATCCGCCATACTGATACAGAGTGGCGGTGATGTCCGTCGCGGTCATCTTATCGGACGCCGGAGTGACGCCTTCGGTCAGGGCCGTTGTGCGGAGACCCAGGGAATTATAACGCCGGAACTTCATGGACTGGGTCTTGTTGCCCGGCATTGACTTTGCCTGGCCGAATTTTTCCAGGCAGAGATAGGGCATTGCCCGTTTCAAAAGTTCTACTGCCGCATAGGCTGCGGTACGAGGGGTAATATCCCCATAAACTGTCATTGCCATTTTACTTCCTCCTATTTATTAAGAGCTTCCTCAAAGGCTCCTTCAAAATCGCTGGCAACAACCGTGGCTGGGTTGACTGAGCCGCGACGCCCGGTAACGGACTGCATAGCTTGTCTTTTCGCTTCACGCTTGGATTGCAAATCAACGACCTGAGAGTTTGCTGAGGATTGTGATTGCTCGATATTGTTCTCTTTCTTGAAGTCAGATATCAAGTCAGCCACTTCCTGCGCCTCACCGGCCTGGTACACATCGAGCATACCTTTTCGTAAATACCCGGGTTTGGATTCTATCCATTTCAGGATGGACCCATCATCACGGTATTTCTCATAATCCGGATGGGCACCGGCAATTGTGCCGAAGTGCTGCTCTTTTAACTGAGCTTCCCTCTCGTCTGCGACCTTGGTGAAGAGTTCCTGGGCGGGGGTAAGCTTGGAAAGAATCTCATCCTGGAACTGCTTGAGACGATTCTCAAAAGCTTCCATTGCTTTGTCTCTTTTTAGGCCTTCCATCTTGGAGACTATGTCAAAATCTCTTTCATATTCATCCAGCTCTTCCTTCTGCTCAGGAGTAAGAGAATCGCGGAATGATTCATAGAGTGACTTCCCCGATGGTTTTGCTTTCGCCGCCAACTCCTCTTGTGTAGGGGTCGCAGGCACCTTTGTTGCTGCTTCCAACTTGGCCACCAGGTCAGCCTTTTCGGCTTCCCAGCTTTCTTTATCGTGTTTATGAACACCCACTAAACTCTTATAGCGCTGCTCATATTTCTCTTCCTCTAGCCGCTGAGCTTCTGCTGCAGCTTCGGCATCGGATTGAGCATTATTTCCAGCCGCAGGCTGGGCATCGCCAGCTGTGGAGGCTTCTGCATCAGAGGCGGCTTGAGCAGACTGACCCGCCGCCTCCTCTCCTGCCGCAGGCGCAGCTCCACCCTCTGCCGCATCGAACGCATCATTGAATACCTGGTCTCCGACTTCTTGATTTTCCAATGTTCCCTCGGCATTGGTGTCTTCTTTCGACATTTTCCCTCTCCTTTCGGTTAAAATAAAAAAGCCCACCAGGATTTCTCCATGGTGGGCCTTTGGTCTCGCGTGTTAATTGAGCTTTAAGCCGTTATATCTGTAATACTTTTAACAACTTCCTTTTTAAAGCCTCAATAGATTTGAGTATTTCAACAACCTCATCTTTCCTGATGGCAACCCAAATTTGCTCGATTTCTTTCTTTTTGTTTGGGTCCTGCTTTACTTCACTCATTTCTCGTATTACCTTATTAACACGTGATTTTCTAATTTGTCAAACATTTCAAGCTAATTTTATTGCTGCGTAGGATAATCTCTTTCCAGGAGGCTTTTAATCCGCAGCAGTATATCAATCCTGCCCTGGTTTCTAATAACGGCGTTGGGCTCTGCCGTGTCATTTTCAATCCGGCAATCATTAAGCAAAATATCAAACAATTTCACTATGATTCCACCAGCATCCTGATGTTTTAGCGCCCTAAAATCCGCTATTGCCGCCGCCGCTACTGGATGGATGGGCCTGATAGCAGGTCCTCCTCCACTATTCCCCATTGCCATAATCCCTCCTCGTTATTTTTCTGACTTTTCCTTTTTAATTCCAGCTTTCGGCTTATTTGCCGCAGCCTTTTTAGCCTGGGCAGCCGCTTTACTGGCCTCCGCCTTTATCTTCATATCATGTTCCGCTTTTTGTTTCTTAATTCCAAGCTCCTGGGCCGCCGCAGACGCATCAGAGGCGATTTTCAGCGCATGCTCGTCCTCTTTATGGACCATTTCTTGTTGGTGGGCCTCATCTTCACGCCTCATTTGAGCCGCCTTGGACATTCTCTCGGTCGTGGCCAGAGCAACCTGCTCATCCTGGAGCCTCGGGTCCACCTGCTCCTGTTGTTCCGGCGGAGCCTGGGCCTTAACATTGGCTTCGACGTTCTTTTCCTTGGCCTTGGTGAGCTGGGCCATGGTCTGGGACTTCTTGTAGCCGATTTCAGCCTTCTGCATCTCGATGGCGAGCTGCATCTGGATGGAATTCTGCTCTTCTTCGCGGATTTTAGCCGCTTCTTCTTCAGTGCGCAGCTTAATGTTGATGTCATGGGCCTTAAATTTGTCAATAAGGAACTCCCGGCGCGGGATATAGACCCAATCCTCGGGGGTGAGTGTCGTCGATAGCTGATTCAGAGCCTGCATGCGGATTTCTTTCATCACCAGGGACGAAACGCCGCGCGCTTTACAGCGGAAATCCCCCTTAATATCTTTACGGGGGTTAAATTCCATGTTCCAGGCGTACAAATCCGCTATAATTTTCTCGGTAAACGCGTCGAAATTCTTCACAACATCTTTAATGGAGATGGTAATCGTGGCCATACGGCTGGAGGTGGCCTGAGCCGTCTCATTACTGACGTTTTGAGCCATCATCCACGTGGGAAGCGTCGTCTCCTCATCACCAAACTGCTTAAAAGCCTCGACAATGCTCAATAATTCAGGGATATGAGAATTGAATTCTACCGACCGGAGCGCAGGATACTGGGCGTCGATACCCTTTCCTTCCCGGAACCACATCTTCCGAGCGTAAACGGAGTTGTAATCTGTATCCGGAGTGAGGAGGGAGATATTTGCCTCAACCTGGGGGCCCGCAACACACGCCCCGTTGTCCAATACCATTCGAGCAGCCGCGGCAATAGCGATTTGCGAATGGCGCATAATTCTTGCGAGACCTTCTCCAAAGATACTTGTTTCATCTTTCTCATAATAGAACACCTTATACTGTCCCAAAGCCCCCTCGTACAACACGGCTTTGATTGGAACATTCCCCAGGAGCCATACATTAGCTGCGTATTCCAGGGTTACGTCAGGAACATCTAATCCACAAGCCTCCAGGTCACGTCCGTCCACATATCCCCAATATTCGAGAACCTGATACTTATTGCCGAACTGCCGGTTGGTTGACCGGTAATCTTCGCTGACAACAGTTCCAGAGGAGGTCATCGTTTTCGTGTTGGTCCCGGAGCCCGCTTCTACCTCAATCGTCTGTAAATCAACTTCCCAATTTTTGGCAGTGTAATCTCCATTAGGATGGTCCTTCATATATTGAGCAATCAAGTCGCCGTAGAAGTCGCCCCGCTTAACCAGTTGCCGCAGGTCGTGCTTGGTCATGACATGGCGCTCGAAAGAACCTTCAATCTTGTCCACATCCGTGGTACTCATATCCGGATACCAGTCCCAGATGCGGGTAAACTCAAAGAAAGGAATATCTTCCTTAGTTTGGTTTTCCATGTACTCTCCACCAGGAAGACGCTGCCAGCTTCTCTTTACCCTGGGATTCAGCATAATCCCTTTCATAATGCCGGTGCCATAGATAAGGCCAGAGCGAAGGACTTTCTTAACCTCTTCAGAGTAATCCATCTCGACAAACTGGTCATCCATAACGTTGGACATTTTCTCGCAGGCATCGACGGCATATTTCTTAATACCCATCCTAACATCGTCTTCTGACGGAGGGACCATCTGCCCGGTCTGCGGGTCCTGCTGCAATAAAGACATGACAATCTCCGCGACAATCTCCGCGTCAACCGTCGGGTCAGGAGAAGGGTCAATCTCCCAGTTCTTATCTGTCTCTGGGAAGAGCATTTCGTGCAGGCGCGAAAGAACAATGTTCACCTTCGCGCGAGTAAGCTTCGGATATACCCTTGAATTCCCCGGCTCAATCTGTACGGTTGGGTCATAAAGTCCCTTATACTGCCTGAGAGACTCCAGCCATTCCAGTTCTTTTACTCGACGATGGGCCTCGTTTGTAGAAAACTGGCCCTTGAGCCGGTATCCGAAACTGGCCATTACATCGTCATTACGCCTCGTTGGGTCGAATGCTGTCGCGATAGCGTCCATTTGTCATCACTCCTATGTTGCTCTCTATTTCCCTCATGATATATCGCCCTCTCCCGAGATTACGCATGACGACGTAATCTTTCCCATTGTGGTTCATGTCTATAATATTGCTCTTTGTATCGTCTATCTTAACCTTAACCCGACCCCTGCCCATCTGCTCAAGACGAACCACATTAATCTTGATTCTTTCTTTTTTCCCGGCGCCTGGAAAATTTTCCTCTGGGCTCGGCCCATCTCCTGATTTAACCATTTTAATACCCCGCAATCCTATCTGCGACCCTCGGTATCTGCCGCCGCTTTAGCTGGCCCTGCAAAGCCTTCCAGCGTTTGTTATGCTCCTCCTTGTCCTGGATATAAAGACAAAGCATCTGCAACGAATCCGAAATGTGCGAGGCGAAATTCTTCACCGGCATCGGCTTGTAATCTTCCCCGAGACTCTTCGGCTCCCTCTCGTAGTGGTATGCTCCATTAAGTGCTTTACGTAAGAAATGACAATTTGGGGACAAGACGAACCCTGGCTCCCCGGCGTACATCTTATTCAAGAAAGCTTCCACCGCACCGATGCGCGGCATAATGGCGTTAGTGGGGGCGGGGACTATGTCCGACAAGCCGATTTCCCGCGATTGCAGGACTTCGAAACATGTGGATTCGTCTGTGGGCATACGGGAGGTCCCTGACGGGTCCCCGAACCCCATAACGCTCATACCGAAATACTTCCGGCGAAGCAGCGGTAATAATTGATTTTCGCAGAATTGGCGTAGCCCCATTCCGTCGGATACAAGTTCATCGAGAATTCGTAACTGCCCAAAAGGTGATATCTGGCCTATGGAGCATGCCGGTTGCAAGCCGAAGTCGAATCCGATTATTACATCCAGCCCTTTTTGGGGCTCAAGTACGTTCGGGGCCACATGGACGTTATCCACAAATGACGCGAATACAGGCTTACCGGAGACGAGGTATCCATACTGTCCGTCGATGTAGATGCGTTTATACATCTCATCTTTCCCCTTGGCCAGATTGGTATAGTAACCCTTTGGTAGGTGTTTGGTGTTTTCTGCATGAGTTGATAACCCGCTCGGCTGCTTAAAAATTCTCCAGTTATCCGGACGAACAACCTCAAACATCTTATAGAGGTAAGAGTCCTCATCCGGTGGGTTGGTATCCATGATGATGCCGAACCAGCTTGGCCCGCCGTCCCTCTTCGATGGGTATCGGCCGATTCGGGCATCCATGGCTTCAATAATCGTTTTCGGAATCTCCCTTACTTCATTAAACCACGCGCCAGTGACCTCCAGGGACAGCAGGTTGGACACCTGGTCTGGCCTATCAAGTGCTCGGAAAAGTATCTCAATATGCACCCCGGGAAACTTTGTGATAATATACATGTGGTCGGTGACTCGATATTCACCAAAAATCTTAGGTGGAAACCAATCATGGAAGGTACGTATCGTAGTGTCTTTGAGTTGCCCATAGCTATTCCTCACCACCGCCCACCGGCTGCGGCGTATCCCATCAGGCCCCGGCGCCTGAGCATGCGCGCGCCTTACAATCTCCATAACACAGGCGCTCGACTTCCCGCTCCCGAACGGACCCATGGCGCACCGGACGCGCAAATCGCATAAAGTAAACTTCTTCAGCGTCGGCACATCCGAGTAATCATAAAGAACCTGAAATGGTTTTGTCGCAGTCGCCATTAAACAATCGTCCTTAATTCTCGTTCCTTAAATTCGTAATATTTTTCCGGAGTGCAAGGAACGTTGGTTCCGCCATTCCACACATGAAAGGCCATATGATAATTGGCAGATAAAATAACATAGGCATCTCTACTTAATTCCTTTTTATTGTCCCTGCTATAAAGATGGTGCAGCACCAAAAATCTTTTATCTGCCTCTCCAGATATATCACACTTGGCATCGGGGCTGTTCACTATAAGGACATTTACCCAATAAGAATGGCAACCACCCTTAAAGCCCTTTTTCGCCTGACACGACCTACAATTATTGCTTATCTTCCCCCTATAAGCTTGCCAAGTTGTTGTATATGACTTCCCACAAGTTTCGCATTTAAAATTAAGAACTTCATTAGAATGCGGCGGAAGGTCCTTCCTTGCCACAGTAATTTTCGTTCCACGAGCAACCCTTTTTTCTTTCCCATTTTTTAAACGCCGCCCTTTTTTGTTGCAATATAATTGAACAACAGAGACGGGGATTTCATACCCGCGAGAACGATACCAGTTCTGCGTTTGCCCATTAACTGTTATTTCGACAAGCTCATTAGACAAGAAAGTAATCCTCCGCAAGCAAATCTGTCTGACTCGCCAGCCAGGGGACCCGGCTCCCTTCCGGATAAGCAGGATGCCCCGCCGGATACTCAATATAAATATACGGCAGGGTCATTTTGCTATTGGCGTCAGGACGCTGCAGCATAAGCCACATCCCCT
>Ga0209202_1000167_pt1 | contig 71523 bp, 58 predicted proteins | sample AD_UKC032_MetaG_FD_184416 | JGI IMG/M metagenome (GOLD analysis project Ga0209202, IMG submission 184416) | Active sludge microbial communities of municipal wastewater-treating anaerobic digesters from USA - AD_UKC032_MetaG (SPAdes) (version 2) | ecosystem: Engineered > Bioreactor > Anaerobic >... | reverse complement strand
CCTGCGGCCGCTTGGCCTGCTGGTCACCTACGGCAACGCCTCCGGGCCGGTGCCGCCGCTCGACCTCTTGCTGCTGGCGCAGAAGGGTTCGCTGTTCGTCACCCGGCCGACGCTGGCGCACTACACGGCCAGGCGCGCCGATCTGGAAGCGCTGGGCAGCGAACTGTTCGACATGGTCGCTTCCGGCAAGGTGCGCATCGAGGTCAATCAGACCTATGCGCTGAACGATGCGGCGCACGCCCATCGCGACCTTGAGGCGCGCAAGACCACCGGGTCGACCATCCTGCTCCCATGATGGCCAGATTCAAGGCCGGACTGCTGTCGCTTCGTGACCTGTTTGCGACGGCCTGGTGGATATTCCTGATCGTCGGCATCGGTTTCTACATCGCCTACCAGTTCGTCGCCCCGGCGCCGCCGAGCAGCATCGTCATCACCACCGGCAGCGATTCCGGCGCCTATTACCACTTTGCCCAGCGCTATGCGGCGATCCTGGCACGCAACGGCATCACGCTGGAAGTCAAGACCTCGGCCGGCTCGCTGGAGAACATCGAGCGCCTGAAGAACGACGACGCACAGGTCGGCTTCGTGCAGGGCGGCGTCATCGAACTGCCCGACGACCCGGATGCCGAGCATGATTCCGGACTGCTCTCGCTGGGCAGCGTCTTCTACGAGCCGGTCTGGGTCTTCTACCGTGCTGACCGGCGCCTCGATCGCCTGAGCGACCTGCGCGGCAAACGCATCGCCATCGGCCAGGAAGGTTCCGGCGTGCGCCAGCTGGCGCAGCAGTTGCTGGCCGCCAACGAAATCAAGGTAAACGATCACGTGCTGCCGTTGTCCGGCCTCAAGGCTGCCGAGGAATTGCAGCAGGGGCGCATCGACGCTGCCTTCATCATTGCCGCCGAAACCGCGCCGGTCGTCCAGGTGCTGCTGCGCTCGCCGGGGGTCAAGGTGATGAGCTTCGCGCAGGCCGACGCCTACCATCGCCGCTTCCCTTTCCTGAGCAAGCTGACCTTGCCGCAGGGCGTCGCCGATCTGGTCCGCGACTACCCGCCGCATGACATCACCCTGCTGGCGCCGACGGCCAACCTGATCGTCCGGGGCGACCTCCATCCGGCGCTGCAGAGCCTGCTGCTGCAGGCAGCCAGCGAAGTGCACGGGCGCTCCGGCTTCTTCCAGCGTGCCGGCGAATTCCCCGCTCACAAGGATCGCCTGCTGCCGCTGTCGCCCGAGGCCGCGCGCTATTTCCGTTCCGGCCCGCCCTTCCTGCAGCGCTACCTGCCATTCTGGCTGGCGGTGCTGGTCGATCGCCTGATCGTCCTGCTGATTCCCTTCTTTGCCCTGCTCATTCCCTTGCTCAAGGTGGCGCCGGCGATCTACAGCTGGCGGGTGCGCGCCAAGGTGTTCCGCTGCTACGGAGAACTGAAATATCTTGAGGAAGACCTGCGCCATCGCTTCAAGCCCGAGCAACTGCCGGAATACCGTTCCCGGCTCGAGGCGCTGGACGAAGAGGCGCGGGGGCTGCATGTTCCGCTCGCCTTTACCGATCTGGTCTACACGCTGCGCGAGCACGTCAACCTGGTGCGCCAGGCGCTGGTCAAACTGGAGTCATCGAAATGAAAGCCTTTCTCGTCGCCAACCCCAAGGGTGGCTCAGGCAAGAGCACGTTGGCCACCAACCTTGCCGGCTATCTGGCCTCGCGCGGCAATGAGGTGATGCTGGGCGACATCGACCGCCAGCAGTCGGCACGGGAGTGGCTGGCGTTGCGTCCCTTCGAGTTGCCGACCATCGACACCTGGCAAATCGGCCCGGACAATATCGCCCGCCCGCCCAAGGGCACCAGCCACGTCGTGCTCGACACCCCGGCCGGTCTGCACGGCAAGGCTCTCGACAAGGTACTCAAGTTATCGACGCGCGTCATCGTGCCGGTGCAGCCGTCGCTGTTCGACATGCTGGCGACCCGCCATTTCCTGACCGCGCTGCTCGAGGAAAAAGCCGTGCGCAAGGGCCGCGCCGATGTCGCGGTGATCGGCATGCGGGTTGACGCAAGGACGCGGGCAGCTGGCGAACTGGAGCGCTTCTTCGCTACCTTCGACCTGCCGGTGCTCACCTATCTGCGCGACACCCAGATTTACGTCCAGGCCGCCGCCGCCGGCATGACCATCTTCGACCTGCCGCCGTCGCGCGGAGAGCGCGATGTCGAGCAATGGCAGGCAATCATCGACTGGGTGGAAGGCGGGGAGCGGGCAGACGTCTGACGCTACCCCGTCTTGGTTAGCGAGGCGAGCAGATCCGCCGGCTGCACCGGCAGGGTGAAATGATTCGTTGGCACAGCGCGCGACGCCACCTCGCTGTTGAAGAAACCATGGTTTTCAGAAGTGCCGCGCGACGATCAAATTGGGGGGGGTCTCACGCTGTGAGACTGTGCGGTGTCAAAGTGTCGATAACCATCCACTGGAAATCGCCATGGGCCACGCTGATCACCTCGACCGTCTTGTTTTCATTACCACGCTGTTCGCTGCGCTGATTGCGCTATTTCCGTGGTGATATCCCATTCGCCTGATGGTGCGCACAAGCACCCCAAGCTATGATGACAAAACAATAAGCGGGAGGGGTATGACCCAGTCTGAGCGCTTCGGCATCATCGAACGCATGCTGCTTTCGCGGCGCGGCGTCAGCTTCGTCGAAATTCAGCAGCGCCTCGAAGTCTCGCGCGCTACGCTACACCGTGACCTACGCGATCTTCGCGAACGTATGCACGTCCCCATCATCTGCGACCGCGATACCGGCTTCTACCGCATCGATACCAGCGTCGAGCGTTACGAACTCCCTGGCGTCTGGTTCTCCGCCGGCGAAATCCACGCCCTGCTCAGCATGCAGCAACTGCTCGCCGCCTTCGACGCCGGCAGCCTGCTCGCCGAACACGTCGGCCCGCTGCGCCAGCGCCTGCTCGGCATGCTCGAAAGCGCCACCGATTCGGCCGACGAGATCGCCCGCCGCATCCGCATCCTGAGCGCCGCCGCCCGCCACTACGCGCCGCAACACTTCCAGCACATTGCCGCCGCTCTCATGGAACGGCGCCGACTCAGCATCCAGTACGTCGCCCGCAGCAAGGGTGACACCAGCCAGCGCGAAATTTCGCCGCAACGCCTGACCCACTACCGCGACAACTGGTACCTCGACGCCTGGTGCCACCTGCGCGACGAACTGCGCAGCTTTGCCGTCGATGCCATCAAAACGGTCAAAACGCTCGATGTCGCCGCCCGCGAAATTCCCGAAGCCGAACTCGATGCCGCCCTGGGCGCCGGCTACGGCATCTTCGCGGGTGCCCAGGTGCAATGGGCCACGCTCATCTTCACCACCGAACGCGCCCGCTGGGTCGCCGCCGAACACTGGTACCCCGAGCAGCAAGGCAGCTTTCTCGACGACGGCAGCTACCAACTGCGCCTGCCGTACAGCAACGATCCGGAGCTGATTATGGATATCTTGAAATATGGGCCGGATTGCGAGGTGGTGGGGCCGGCGGGGTTGCGGGCGAAGGTGGTGGGATTGTTGAAGGCGGCTATGGGGAGGTATGGGGATGAGTGACGAGCGGGACTTTGAACACACCGATTTCCTGGCGCATATAAGGAACGATAACGGCCGCCTGACTGCGCATCGGCTGGAGGATCACCTGATCGATGTTTCCGTGCTAGCTGCCGACTTTGCCGCCGAATTCGACGCCGCGCCGTGGGCTGCGTTAGCTGGCATTTGGCACGATCTCGGTAAATACCGGGACGGATTCCAGCGCTACATCCGGCAGTGCGGCGACCCGGATGCGCACATCGAAGGCCGCGTCGCTGGCCCTGAGAAGACGCACTCTGCCGCTGGCGCCTTGTGGGCGCAGGAGTATCTAGCCGAGGTGGACAAACGTTCCGGCCCGGTCGTCGCGCGCGTGCTGGCTTATCTGATTGCCGGCCACCACGCCGGGCTGGACAACTGGTTCGGCGGCCTGCACGAACGGTTCAATCGCGAAGATACGGTACGAGAAGGGCGCGACGCGCTGGCCGTGGCGATACCCGAAGCCATTCTCAAACCGCTAGCCGGATTGCCCGACCTGAACGCGATCCGCACCGATCTGAAAGACAACATTCCCGGCCGTTTCGCGCTGTGGGTGCGCATGCTGTTTTCCTGCCTGGTCGATGCCGATTTTCTCGATACCGAGAGATTCATGTCGCAGGGTAAGGCCGAGGCACGCAACGGTTTCTTGCCCATCAGTGAGCTGGAAAAGCGCTTGGCCGAACGTCTGGCACAGATGGCGCAGGCGGTCGCCGAGCGCGGGGAGGCCGGGAGCCAGGTCAATCTGAAACGCGCCGAAGTGCTGCGCGCCTGCATCGCCAAGGCCGAGCTGCCGCCCGGCGTGTTCAGCCTGACGGTGCCGACCGGCGGCGGCAAGACGCTGTCCAGCCTGGCTTTCGCGTTGCGGCATACCGTACTTCAAGAGAAAACCGATGAGCGACCGGTAAAGCTAAGGCGCCGGGTCATTTACGCCATTCCCTACACCAGCATCATCGAGCAGACGGCGGGCATCTTCCGAAGCATCTTCGGCGACGAAAACGTCATAGAGCATCACAGCAATGTTGAGGTGGACGACAAGCAGGAAACCGCCCGTTCCCGCCTGGCCTGCGAAAACTGGGATGCGCCGTTGATCGTCACGACCAACGTGCAATTGCTGGAAAGCCTGTTCGCCAGCCGTACTTCGCGCTGCCGCAAGCTGCACAACCTGGTCGGCAGCGTCATCGTGCTCGACGAGGCGCAATTGCTGCCAGTGCCCTATCTGCAGCCGGTGGTCGACGTGCTGCGCCTGCTGGTCAAGGATTATGGCGTGACGCTGGTGCTGTGCACGGCCACTCAGCCGACGCTGGAAAGCCGCAACGGTTTCGATCAGGCCCGCCAACTGCGCGGCTTCGTGGCAGGCGAAATCCGTGAGATCGTCGATGACGTGGCCGGGCTGTACAGCGCGCTGGAGCGGGTCAAAGTCCATCTGCCGGCCGACCTGAAAACCCCCAGCAACTGGGAGCAACTGGCGCCACAAATCGCTGGACACGATGCCGTGCTCGCCGTCGTCGGCCGCCGCGCCGATGCGCGCGAACTCTATACGCGGGTCAAGGCCGAAGACCGTGCCGGCCTGTGGCATTTGTCCGGCCTGATGTGCGCCCAGCACCGCAGCGACACCATTGCCGACATCAAGCAGGCCTTGCTGGCCAGGCGGCAGGCACTGGCGGCCGGGCAAACCCCGCCGCCGATCCGGGTGATCAGCACTCAACTGGTCGAAGCCGGCGTCGATATCGACTTCCCCGTCGTCTATCGCGCCCTGGCCGGGCTGGACTCCATCGCCCAGGCTGCCGGTCGTTGCAATCGCGAGGGGCGGCTGGACAAGGGCGAAGTGCATGTCTTTGTGCCGCCCAAACCGGCGCCGCCGGGGCTGCTGCGCATGGCCGAACAGGCAACGCGCATCCTGTGGGAAGCCTTGCCGCCCGAGGCCGATCCGATGGGCGTCGAGCGCTTCGCGGACTTTTTCCGCCGGCTTTACGGCGACGCCGATCTCGATGCAAAAGATGTTTGCAATTTGCTGCGCGTCGGCCAGATCGGCGACGTCAATTTCCGCACTGCCGCCGAGCGCTTCCGTCTGATTGACGAAGCCGAAGGCGCTACGCTCTTCGTCCGCTACAAGCGCAATGCCGAGGACGATGCCATCGACGTGTTGCTGAACACCCTGAAAAAAGAAGGCCCGCAGCGCTGGCTGTTGCGCAAGCTGCAACGCTACGGCGTGAGCATCTACCAGCGCGACCTGCAACGCCTGGAAGGGCAGGGCGACATCGAGCCGCTGGGCGGCGACTTTCCGGGTTTGTACGTGCAGTCATTCGGCAACGATGTGCTTTACGACCGGGTTCTGGGCATCAACGTGGATGGTGCGCCGGGCGATCCAGGGAGTCTGGTGTGGTGAGACTGGAGGGGGTGAGTATTCAAGGAAAAGGGCCGGGGTTACCCGGCCCTCATGAACAGTTCATGCCCCTGTTAAGTTTCAATCCACGTCGGGGTTTTCCCAACGAGTACGCATGGTAGCAGAGTGGGTTTGAAAATGCTTACTTTGCCCCAGTTAAGAAATTTGTTATTGTTGGTCTCGTTTTCTGGCCGGGACGACCCCAATGAACAGCTTAATTGGACTCTTACGCGAACTGCGATTGATGAAGGATCAGCCTTCTCATCGCTTTTACGCGGTATGGCTTCTGATTTTGTTGTTCATAGGTAGAGGCTTCGTATTGATCGTTTTGATACTCGGTGGAGGGTTCGTGATCAAGCCAGAATTAGTAATGGACTTGCTGTCACGCTTCTTCTGAAAGAAAGGAGTTGAGCTTGGATAAGTTCTGTCTTGAAGTATCAGGTGACTTCGCCTGCTTCACCCGACCGGAAATGAAGGTCGAGCGGGTGTCCTACGACGTGATCACGCCATCGGCGGCGCGTTCGGTGTTCGAGGCCATTCTGTGGAAGCCGGCGATACGCTGGGAGGTGCGCCGCATCGAGGTCTTGAAGCCGATCAAATGGATCAGCGTGCGGCGTAACGAGGTGTCGGCCAAGGCTTCGGTGCGCAATGCCCAGGCGGCGATGAATGCCGGGCAGGGCAATCTGGCGCTGTACATCGAGGACGACCGCCAGCAACGGGCCGGACTGTTCCTGCGCGACGTGGCTTATCGCCTTCACGCCGATCTGCTGCTGGTCGGCGACGATGCGCGGGCGAATCCGGCCAAGTACCGGGAAATGTTCCAGCGCCGGGCTGAGAAAGGGCAGTGCGTCAATCAGCCCTATCTCGGTTGCCGCGAATTCGCCGCTCGTTTCCGACTGGTCACCGATCCGGACAGCGAGGCGCCCGCACTGGCCGAAAGTCGAGATCTGGGCTGGATGCTTTACGACATGGATTTTGCTGCGGTCGACGACCCGAAACCGCGCTTTTTCCGGGCCGATCTGCAAAATGGGGTCATCGACCTGACGCAAGCGCAGGTGACGGCATGATCCTGCAAGCCCTCTACGACTACTACCAGCGCAAGGCCGCCGATCCCGACCCGGCCCGCCGTCTGCCGGCCTTCGGGCTGGAGGACAAGGAAATTCCCTTCATCGTCGAGTTGACCGCCGAAGGCCGGCCGCTCGGCATCGTCGACACGCGCCAAGGCGACGGCAAGAAGAAGCAGGCGCGACGTTACCAGGTGCCCAAAGCCGTCAAGCGGGCCTCAGGTGTTGCTGCCAACCTTTTGTGGGACACCGCCGAATATGCCTTGGGCGTCGATACACGTGGCAAACCGGAGCGGGTGCTTGAGCAGCATGCGACCTTTCGTCAGCGTATTGCTGAACTGCCCGAAGCGGCCCGCCAGGATGCCGGTATTCAGGCTTTGGAAAGTTTCTACGCCAACCAGGGGCAAGTCGCATTGGCCGCCGATCCGGCCTGGCCAGAAATCGTCGAAGGCAATCCAGTTATTACGTTCCGACTGCACAACGATAGCGATTTGATTTGCCAGCGCCCGGCTGTTGTCGCCGGATTGGGTAACTTGGTAGAAGAAGATGCCAAGCAGGCTTTCTGCCTTGTTACCGGTCAAGCGACATCTGTCGAGCGTCTCCACACGGCCATTAAGGGCGTTTGGGGAGCACAAACTGCTGGCGCGAACATTGTTTCCTTTAACGCCAGAGCTTATGAGTCCTATGGGAAAACTGAGCGACAAGGTGAAAATGCTCCAGTCGGAGAATTTGCTGCCTTTGCCTACACCACGGCGCTCAATCACCTGCTCGACCGCAATTCCCGCCAGCGCATCCAGGTCGGCGATGCCTCGACGGTGTTCTGGGCGCAGAAGGACGATGCCGAGATTGAGGAAGGTTTTGCCGCCATCTTCGGCGAGCGGGATGATCCCGATCACCGTGCCGAGCAAGTGCGCGCCCTGCTTGGTGCCGTCCAATCCGGGCAGTTCGACGGTGGCCGGGGCGACAAGCTGTTTTACGTGCTGGGTCTGGCGCCCAACGCGGCGCGGGTTTCCGTTCGTTTCTGGCATGCCGCCCCGCTGCACGAAATCGCCCGCCAGATCAGGCAGTGGTTCGCTGACCTGAAAGTCGTGCGCAGCGCGAAAGACCCGGAATACCCGAGCCTGTTCCGTCTGCTCGCCGCCTGCGCCCAGCAGGGCAAGGCCGACAACATTCCGCCCAACCTGGGCGGCGACATCATGCGGGCGATTCTCTCCGGCAGTCCGTTTCCGGCTACCTGGCTCAATGCGGCGGTGTTGCGCTGTCGCGCCGAACAGAACGTCACCTACCTGCGGGCTGCCGCCATCAAGGCCAGCCTCAATCGTTTGCAACGCTTTCAACCGAATCAATCTCTCGACAAGGAGTTGTCCGACATGCTCGATTTAGAGAACACCAGCCCGGCCTACCGGCTGGGGCGCCTGTTTGCGGCGCTGGAAAAAATCCAGGAAGAAGCCAGCCCCGGCCTCAACGCGACGATCCGTGAACGCTATTACGGGGCCGCTTCCAGCACGCCGGTGTCTGTTTTTACCACCTTGCTGCGCCTCAAGAATCACCATCTGGCGAAGCTCACCAATCGCGGCCGCGCCATCAATTTCGAGCGGCTGCTCGGTGAAATCATGGGCGGCCTCAACGACTTCCCGAAACATCTGAGCCTGCCCGAGCAGGGCCGCTTTGCCCTCGGCTACTACCACCAGCGCCAGGACTTTTTCAGTAAATCCGAATCCAGCCAATCCATGCAATCCACCCAGGGAGAATCCAAATGAGCCTGAACAACCGCTACGACTTCGTCCTCGTTTTTGATGTGCGCGACGGCAACCCCAACGGCGACCCGGATGCCGGCAACCTGCCGCGTCTCGATGCCGAATCCGGTCATGGGCTGGTGACGGATGTTTCCCTGAAGCGCAAGGTGCGCAACTTTGTCGGGCTGGTCAAAGGCGAAACGCCGCCCTTCGATATCTACGTCAAGGAAAAGGCGGTTCTCAATCAGGCGCACGAAAAGGCCTATATCGCCATTGGCGCCGAAGAAGAACTCAAAGGCGACAAGAAGCGCAAGGGCAGCGGCGACACGGTGGACAAAGCAAGGCAATGGATGTGCAAGAACTTCTTTGATGTTCGGACCTTTGGTGCAGTCATGGGGTTAGGCGTGAACTGCGGCCAGGTACGCGGTCCGGTGCAACTGACCTTCGCCCGCTCCGTCGATCCGATCATCGCTCAGGAACACTCGATTACTCGTATGGCGGTAGCGACGGAAGCGGAGGCCGAGAAGCAGCAGGGCGACAACCGCACCATGGGCCGCAAGCACACCGTTCCTTATGGCATCTACGTTGCCCACGGCTTCGTTTCCTCGTTCCTCGCCAAGCAAACCGGCTTTGGCGAGGAAGACCTCGAATTGCTCTGGCAGGCGCTGGAACAGATGTTCGAGCATGACCGCTCTGCCGCTCGCGGCGAGATGGCAACGCGCGGGCTGTACGTCTTCAAGCACGATTCGGAACTGGGCAACGCGCATGCACACTCGCTTTTCGACCGCATCAAGATCAAGCGCAAGGACGATGTGGACGTGCCGCGCAGCTTTGGCGATTACGAGGTCAGCGTTGATGAGGCCGGTCTGCCGGCCGGGGTCAGCCTGATCAAGCGGGTGTAATTGACCCGCTCAGCGCCGCCCGGTCCAATATCCAAACCGGCGGCGCTGGTGGGCGACGGCGCGAATGGTGATGGTGTCGGCGCTTACCTGGTAAATGATCGAGTACGGAAAATGGCGCATCGGCAGAGCGCGCAGGCGTTGAGAAATCGGTGTTCCCGTCAGCGGGTGCTGGAGCAGGCGTTTTGCGCCATGCTCGTAATCGGCGACAAAGCCGGCTGCAATAGCGGGCGCGGCATGTTGAATGTAATAGGCCTGTGCTTCCTCAAGTTCCGCTTGCGCCGCGTCGAGGACGATCAGTTTCATGCCGCGGCAGCGAGTCTGGCCTTGAGGCGTGCAATGGATTCATCAAAATCGATGGCTTCCATTTCGCCGCGTTCGTATGCCTCGCCTCGCCGCTCGGCTTCTGCGACCCAGGAGGCCAGTATTTCATCGTCCTCATCCAGGCTGACCAGCAGGCGCTCTGCCAGTTTGGCGCGCTCAGCCAGTGTTAGTTGCATTGCAGCAGCTTCGATATCTTCAAGTGGGGAATTGATCATGGTGCAACCTCCTTCGATCCTTGGGCAATGCTACCCCAAGGAAGTTGCCAACACCATCGCCGGAATAGCGCCATGAACAGCGAACCCCTTGATCCCATTCCTCTTTCAGCCCTCCAGCACTGGGCCTACTGCCCGCGCCAGTGCGCGCTGATCCACGTCGAGCAGGGGTTTGAAGAGAACCTGTTTACCCTGCGCGGTCAGGCTTTGCACAAGCGGGTGGATGACCCCGGTTTCGAGTTGCGCGACGGTTTGCGCGTCGAGCGGGCCTTGCCGCTGTTTTGCGACCGGCTCGGGTTGGTCGGCAAGGCGGATGTCGTTGAATTCCTGCCGGACGGCACGCCGTATCCGGTGGAGTACAAACACGGTTCGCGCCACAAGCGGGCGGACATTGCGGCTTGTGACGATCTGCAATTGGCGGCACAGGCGCTGTGTCTGGAAGAAATGTTCGGCAAACCAGTGCCGGAGGGCGCCTTGTATTACGCCACTTCGCGTCGGCGGCGCATTGTTGCGGTCGACTCGAATTTAAGGGCAAAAATCGAGTTGACCGTAGCAGCCGTCCGCGAACTGCTGCGATCCGGCGAAATGCCGCCGCCGCTCAATGACGACCACTGCCGTGCCTGTTCGCTGCGCGACCTGTGTCAGCCGGAAGCCCTGGCGCCGACGCCGGAACATTCCGCCGTCCGGCATTCCCTGTTCGAAGTGGATGATTGACATGCAACTACTCAACACGCTGTACGTGACCACGCCCGAGAGTTACATCCATCTCGACAATGAAACCCTGCGCGTCGAGGTGGAGAAGGAAACGCGGTTGCGCGTGCCGCTGCATCACCTGAGCGCCGTCGTCTGCTTCGGCCATGTTTCGGTGTCGCTGCCGCTCATGCACAAGCTGGCCGACAGCGGCATCAGCCTGGTTTTGCTCGATACGCACGGCCGCTTCAAGGCGCGGCTGGAAGGGCCGGTTTCGGGCAATGTGCTGTTGCGCCAGGCGCAGCATCGCCTGGCCGGCGACCCGGCTTTCGCCCTCAACGTGGCGCGCAACTGTATCGCCGGCAAAGTGCGTAATTGTCGCCAGGTCTTGCTGCGCGGTGCGCGCGAGGCCAAGGCGGAGGAAGATGCGGCGATCCTGACCCGCGGCGCGGCTGATCTGGCGGCGGCCTTGCGGGCACTGCCGGGCGCCGGCGATGCCGATACCTTGCGCGGTGTCGAGGGTGAAGCGGCGCGCCAGTATTTCGCGGCGCTCAATGCGCTGATCCGTGCTTCGTCGCGGGAAAGCTTCCGCATGGACGGCCGCAGCCGGCGCCCGCCACGGGACAGGATCAACGCCTTGCTCTCCTTCGTCTATTCGCTGCTGATGAACGATTGCCGCTCGGCCGTCGAAGCCTGTGGGCTCGATCCGCAAATCGGCTTCCTGCATGTCGTACGGCCGGGCCGGGCGGCGCTGGCGCTCGACCTGATGGAAGAATTCCGCGCCTTTGCTGATCGTCTGGTGCTCTCGCTGATCAATCGCGGCCAGATCGGCGCCGGCGATTTTGTCGAACGCGAAGGTGGCGCCGTGCTGCTCGAAGGCGATGCGCGCAAGACCGTGCTGGTCGCCTACCAGGAGCGCAAGCAGGAAAACCTGACCCATCCGCTACTCAGCGAAACCGTGCCCTTCGGCCTGCTGCCGCATCTCCAGGCCCGCCTGCTGGCGCGCACGTTGCGCGGGGACACGGCCGAATATCTGCCCTACCTGGTGCGCTGATCATGTTGGTCATCGTCTGCTACGACGTCAACACCGAAACCCGCGAAGGCCGCCGACGCCTGCGCCGCGTGGCCAAGCTCTGCGAAAGCGTCGGCCAGCGGGTACAGAAATCGGTCTTCGAATGCCAGGTCGACCGCGCCCGCTTCGAGGCGCTGGAACGCGACTTGGTTGCAGAAATCAAGGACGGGGAAGACAACCTGCGCTTCTACCGCATCGCCGAACTCAAAGGTTACGAAGTCCGCGAACACGGTTGCTTCCGCGCCACCGACTTCGACGCTCCGCTCATCCTGTGAGCTTGCGCGAACCCCAAGTGCACAGGTTTTCCCCGGTAGGTTCGCGCGCCGCGCTTTTGCCTGATTTGATGCGGCTTTCCAGAGGGCGCGCTGTTCGCGTAAGATGTTTTCTGCTCAGGAATAAAGAGGTTCGCGCAATGCGGGTTTTTTGTTCTGATGCTTCCGGTAGTTACGGGAGATGTGGCATCGCCCCTCGGCAACGGGGGGCGTGGATTGAAACATGGTGACGCCGGCATTGAGCGCGGCCAGCGATTCGGCATCGCCCCTCGGCAACGGGGGGCGTGGATTGAAACTCCGGTTAAATCGAGGCCGGCTGCGAAGGGGCCGGCGGCATCGCCCCTCGGCAACGGGGGGCGTGGATTGAAACGATTTCCTTTTGCGCCTGCTCGACCCAGGTGAGCGGCATCGCCCCTCGGCAACGGGGGGCGTGGATTGAAACTCGCTGTCGATGTCGGCATAGATGGTCGATGCGTCCGGGCATCGCCCCTCGGCAACGGGGGGCGTGGATTGAAACGCACCATCCTCCCGCGTTGCCTCGCTATCGTGCCGGCATCGCCCCTCGGCAACGGGGGGCGTGGATTGAAACCACACAAACATCATCGATGAAAGGAATCTCCATGACGGCATCGCCCCTCGGCAACGGGGGGCGTGGATTGAAACCTTGCCGTTGCGTTCCTTGACGGTGCCGAGAAAAGGCATCGCCCCTCGGCAACGGGGGGCGTGGATTGAAACGGCGAGGCCGTTGGGCTTGCGGGTGTAGGTGGCGGGCATCGCCCCTCGGCAACGGGGGGCGTGGATTGAAACAGTTAGCAACATGGGACACACGATAGCAGATGCTGGCATCGCCCCTCGGCAACGGGGGGCGTGGATTGAAACGTTGCACGAAAACCCCTGGCAAATCTTCAAGCCGCGGCATCGCCCCTCGGCAACGGGGGGCGTGGATTGAAACCCCATCCAGTTCGGCAAGTCGACCATGGAATCCGGGCATCGCCCCTCGGCAACGGGGGGCGTGGATTGAAACTTTCGCGGGGAAGAGCGAACGACGATTTATCGGCGGGCATCGCCCCTCGGCAACGGGGGGCGTGGATTGAAACTGCTTGCCGGCCTGGTAGCGGGCGACTGCCGCCGGCATCGCCCCTCGGCAACGGGGGGCGTGGATTGAAACTTCCCATTTCGGGCGGCCGAGCACCGGGGCGTTGGGCATCGCCCCTCGGCAACGGGGGGCGTGGATTGAAACAGGTTCAGGCGCGGGTTCCGGTTCGGCGGCCGGCGGCATCGCCCCTCGGCAACGGGGGGCGTGGATTGAAACCGTCCGGGCGTCACCGTCGATCCGTCCAGATCAAGGCATCGCCCCTCGGCAACGGGGGGCGTGGATTGAAACATCCCGACCGCTGTCGCCATCATTCGCAATCACCACGGCATCGCCCCTCGGCAACGGGGGGCGTGGATTGAAACAAAAAGGGGCAGAATCCGCACAACTGGCACCCGAGGCATCGCCCCTCGGCAACGGGGGGCGTGGATTGAAACCTCCGGCAAAGCACCAGACGAGCCAGTGGATGTTGGGCATCGCCCCTCGGCAACGGGGGGCGTGGATTGAAACATCGCGCCGGCATGCGTCCTCAAGCCAGTCCAGAAGGCATCGCCCCTCGGCAACGGGGGGCGTGGATTGAAACAACCTCGCCGCCGGCGACCGTGGCGTGCGCTCGAGGCATCGCCCCTCGGCAACGGGGGGCGTGGATTGAAACGTGCTTTCTCCGTTGAGCCAGTCGGTAAGCCGCGGGCATCGCCCCTCGGCAACGGGGGGCGTGGATTGAAACTCCCGTAGCGCAGCACGCGCAGGGCGTAGGTCAGGGCATCGCCCCTCGGCAACGGGGGGCGTGGATTGAAACAAGACGCCGCCGGAAAGTCCGTTGAAATCTACTTGGCATCGCCCCTCGGCAACGGGGGGCGTGGATTGAAACATTCGCCGGCACCTACTACCGGCGCTGGTATCAGCAGGCATCGCCCCTCGGCAACGGGGGGCGTGGATTGAAACGAGTTCCCGGCCAGCCGGCGGTTTCGCGCACCGCGGCATCGCCCCTCGGCAACGGGGGGCGTGGATTGAAACTATTAAAACCAGCAAATCGGGACCGAGTCGACGGCGGCATCGCCCCTCGGCAACGGGGGGCGTGGATTGAAACGACGGTAGTCAAGCGCATCAATGCCGGCGATGTGGGCATCGCCCCTCGGCAACGGGGGGCGTGGATTGAAACAACCCTGTTCGCCAGCTGGCAGCCAGTGACCGATCGGCATCGCCCCTCGGCAACGGGGGGCGTGGATTGAAACACGACATTCGCGGCAAATCCGCCACCGACGCCAAGGCATCGCCCCTCGGCAACGGGGGGCGTGGATTGAAACATGCCGACTCCCTGCTGCCGCGCGGTGGGGCGCGGGGCATCGCCCCTCGGCAACGGGGGGCGTGGATTGAAACCTCGGCACCAGCGGGTGTAGGCGGTGTAGAGGTCGCATCGCCCCTCGGCAACGGGGGGCGTGGATTGAAACAGCGCATTGGCGCCGGCGACGTCGGTCTGCGCTTGCATCGCCCCTCGGCAACGGGGGGCGTGGATTGAAACTACCGGGACGAACGGCCATGACCCCCGCCGAAACGCATCGCCCCTCGGCAACGGGGGGCGTGGATTGAAACATACTCTCCCTATCCAGCAATAAATGGGGGGGGGGCATCGCCCCTCGGCAACGGGGGGCGTGGATTGAAACATCGGCTCGCCCTGATCATCCTTGAAGCCGAGGATGCATCGCCCCTCGGCAACGGGGGGCGTGGATTGAAACCGTCCTACGGATACACCATCTTCTGCCCGGAATGCGCATCGCCCCTCGGCAACGGGGGGCGTGGATTGAAACTATGTGCAACGGGATGATGAATGACCGAAGCAATCATGCATCGCCCCTCGGCAACGGGGGGCGTGGATTGAAACAGTTCGGTGGCCTCGAACGACTGCCCGACTTCTGAGGCATCGCCCCTCGGCAACGGGGGGCGTGGATTGAAACATCACCACCGCGCCGGCCAAGCCGAGCGTCACCATCGCATCGCCCCTCGGCAACGGGGGGCGTGGATTGAAACCGTCGCCGCTGCCGGACTGGTTGCGCAATTTGTCGCATCGCCCCTCGGCAACGGGGGGCGTGGATTGAAACCTGATAATTACCCCAACGCAGCAAAACGCCCGAGGCATCGCCCCTCGGCAACGGGGGGCGTGGATTGAAACAGCCAGCGCTGCATCGAACTGGCGCGGCCATTCGGCATCGCCCCTCGGCAACGGGGGGCGTGGATTGAAACCGGCTCATCGGCAGCGTCCGCCGTCTCGTTCTGCGCATCGCCCCTCGGCAACGGGGGGCGTGGATTGAAACGACGAACACCTCCCGCTCGGGGCGGCCGCATGAGCGCATCGCCCCTCGGCAACGGGGGGCGTGGATTGAAACCCGGCTCTGCGGCCGCGATGTTTAAAAAATCAGACGCATCGCCCCTCGGCAACGGGGGGCGTGGATTGAAACATGGCAGTCCTTTCAAACAAAGTTGACGTTCAGCGCATCGCCCCTCGGCAACGGGGGGCGTGGATTGAAACCACCGACCAGCCCGCGCCATCGGCAAGCGCCGCTGCATCGCCCCTCGGCAACGGGGGGCGTGGATTGAAACCTGGGTTATATGCTCTTCGCCGATTTCGGCAATCAGCATCGCCCCTCGGCAACGGGGGGCGTGGATTGAAACCGGCACGGCCAGGGTGAAGCTGCTTTCCGCCAGGCATCGCCCCTCGGCAACGGGGGGCGTGGATTGAAACCGGGTACGACGCGCCGGGCAGGCCGGAGGCCATGGCATCGCCCCTCGGCAACGGGGGGCGTGGATTGAAACCCGGTGTGGGGCGCGGCCGACGGCAAATGCCGTTGCATCGCCCCTCGGCAACGGGGGGCGTGGATTGAAACAAGATCCATCTTGAACGCGACCAGTGCCACCTTTCGCGCATCGCCCCTCGGCAACGGGGGGCGTGGATTGAAACTGCTCGGGGCGCTGCATGACGAAGCGGTGCAGCAGGCATCGCCCCTCGGCAACGGGGGGCGTGGATTGAAACGCATTTCACGCAAGCCCCGCAAAATCAAACCCCGCATCGCCCCTCGGCAACGGGGGGCGTGGATTGAAACATCACGACTCGAAGTACCGCCCATGGGAATGGTGGCATCGCCCCTCGGCAACGGGGGGCGTGGATTGAAACCACATCAACGGCCTGTACACGCCAACCGGCCTCGGGCATCGCCCCTCGGCAACGGGGGGCGTGGATTGAAACGATCCATAGCGCGGCCAGTTCGGCCCAGGTGTAGCCGGCATCGCCCCTCGGCAACGGGGGGCGTGGATTGAAACTAGTTGTTGATTGCCGCAGACAAACGCAGACAAGTGCATCGCCCCTCGGCAACGGGGGGCGTGGATTGAAACTTTGAAACGTATTTCGCTGCATACGCCGCCCCCGCATCGCCCCTCGGCAACGGGGGGCGTGGATTGAAACTTGTAGCAGTAGCGTGTGATTTTGCCGACCCTGGCATCGCCCCTCGGCAACGGGGGGCGTGGATTGAAACCTTGCGGAACTGGTCGCGCAGCTTGAGCAGGTCGGGCATCGCCCCTCGGCAACGGGGGGCGTGGATTGAAACAATTTGAATCAGACAACGAGGAAACCATGAATAACGCATCGCCCCTCGGCAACGGGGGGCGTGGATTGAAACCGCAACGTGCATTGCCAATGCGCCCTCGCTTAGATGCATCGCCCCTCGGCAACGGGGGGCGTGGATTGAAACTTCTGTCATGTGGAATAGCCCGTAGTTACGCGAAGCATCGCCCCTCGGCAACGGGGGGCGTGGATTGAAACCTATGAGGCGAGCAACGACATCAAGGGATACAAGGCATCGCCCCTCGGCAACGGGGGGCGTGGATTGAAACGTCCTGGTAAACTTTGAATGCGACCAGCGCCACCGCATCGCCCCTCGGCAACGGGGGGCGTGGATTGAAACATGGACCGGATCGGCCATCAGATTTCGTCCCAGCGCATCGCCCCTCGGCAACGGGGGGCGTGGATTGAAACAATCACTGCCACGGCTTCGATTGCAGAGTCCGACGGCATCGCCCCTCGGCAACGGGGGGCGTGGATTGAAACCTACGGTAAGTTGCGTTGCACTGGTCACAAGCGGAGCATCGCCCCTCGGCAACGGGGGGCGTGGATTGAAACCGGCATTGCGCCCTGGCGCTCCGCCCACGCCTCGTGCGCATCGCCCCTCGGCAACGGGGGGCGTGGATTGAAACTGCTCGGCGACGCTCAGGCGCTTGTTGTGCCGGGCGGCATCGCCCCTCGGCAACGGGGGGCGTGGATTGAAACTGGCGCAATACATCGTCCGGCTCCGGTGCGCGCTGCATCGCCCCTCGGCAACGGGGGGCGTGGATTGAAACCGCTCTTAATCGAGGCCGCGCCGGCGCTGATTCGCCGCATCGCCCCTCGGCAACGGGGGGCGTGGATTGAAACCCCGTAGGCCGCTGGCGCATAGGCCGGTTTGTAAAGCATCGCCCCTCGGCAACGGGGGGCGTGGATTGAAACCTTTGTCGGCAACATTCGCGGCCAATGAGTCTGGTGCATCGCCCCTCGGCAACGGGGGGCGTGGATTGAAACATGCCTCACGCCAGAATCAAGGTTGCCTATGGCGGGCATCGCCCCTCGGCAACGGGGGGCGTGGATTGAAACAACTCCCACAAGGCATTGACGAGATTCTGTGCCGGCATCGCCCCTCGGCAACGGGGGGCGTGGATTGAAACCGCAGCATCGACATGCGCGGGAAAACGAACGTGCTGGCATCGCCCCTCGGCAACGGGGGGCGTGGATTGAAACAAAAATGAAGATCGTCAATGATGCGACCTGCTCAAGCATCGCCCCTCGGCAACGGGGGGCGTGGATTGAAACTGGCATTGCGCACCGCCACCACGACCAGCCAGGTGGCATCGCCCCTCGGCAACGGGGGGCGTGGATTGAAACCTGACAGGCTGTGGACAATGCGCGGCGGTTCGGCGCATCGCCCCTCGGCAACGGGGGGCGTGGATTGAAACATTGCCTCGGCATTGATGCCGAACGCGCCATGCGGCATCGCCCCTCGGCAACGGGGGGCGTGGATTGAAACATTGCCTCGGCATTGATGCCGAACGCGCCATGCGGCATCGCCCCTCGGCAACGGGGGGCGTGGATTGAAACGCTCCAGATGAATTCTTCCGCCGGACTGACGCCTGCATCGCCCCTCGGCAACGGGGGGCGTGGATTGAAACTTCCCAGTCGAGCAGCATCAATAACCCCGCATTTCGCATCGCCCCTCGGCAACGGGGGGCGTGGATTGAAACCCATCAAGTAAAGCGCAGCATCCCCATGCCCGCCCGCATCGCCCCTCGGCAACGGGGGGCGTGGATTGAAACTGTTACACCAGATTTTTGAGCTGCCCCGCCCCGCCGCATCGCCCCTCGGCAACGGGGGGCGTGGATTGAAACCTGCGTGGGTTTGAGCAGATCGTTATTCATCAGCGGCATCGCCCCTCGGCAACGGGGGGCGTGGATTGAAACGGGTTGAACGTCACCCAGATCTCCGAACCCGACGGCATCGCCCCTCGGCAACGGGGGGCGTGGATTGAAACTGTTACACCAGATTTTTGAGCTGCCCCGCCCCGCGCATCGCCCCTCGGCAACGGGGGGCGTGGATTGAAACAAACTCCGGCGGCGGGGCATCCTTGAGCAGCGCGGCGCATCGCCCCTCGGCAACGGGGGGCGTGGATTGAAACATTCGTGGCATCAACGGATCTGAGTTCGTCTTTCGCATCGCCCCTCGGCAACGGGGGGCGTGGATTGAAACAATTGACTCGTAATAGTGCAGGCTGGCCCCGGCTGCATCGCCCCTCGGCAACGGGGGGCGTGGATTGAAACCATTGTTGCCAGCGCGATGCGCCGGATGATGTCGCATCGCCCCTCGGCAACGGGGGGCGTGGATTGAAACCGTGTAACTCAGGCTAGCCGACAGCGGAACAGATGGCATCGCCCCTCGGCAACGGGGGGCGTGGATTGAAACAAAACCCCTCCAGATTTTCCGGCCCGGCCGGCATACCGGCATCGCCCCTCGGCAACGGGGGGCGTGGATTGAAACAGAGTTTGAGGCGCTTTGCCAACAGGTGTTCGAGGGCATCGCCCCTCGGCAACGGGGGGCGTGGATTGAAACGCAAACAGGGGCAGGTTATTGTCTTCGGGGGCGTCCGCATCGCCCCTCGGCAACGGGGGGCGTGGATTGAAACCGGGACTTCGGTATCTGCCGTGCCGTCGACATCAGCATCGCCCCTCGGCAACGGGGGGCGTGGATTGAAACATCTGTGTTGGAGTACACGGCGCAGCGCATGTCCGCATCGCCCCTCGGCAACGGGGGGCGTGGATTGAAACCGCTCTTAATCGAGGCTGCGCCGGCACTGATTCGCGCATCGCCCCTCGGCAACGGGGGGCGTGGATTGAAACTCCGGGGCTGGCGGTGCTACCACGCGCGGTCGTCGCATCGCCCCTCGGCAACGGGGGGCGTGGATTGAAACTTTGAGCATTACGCTTTTGTTGTCAAAGAAATTTCGCATCGCCCCTCGGCAACGGGGGGCGTGGATTGAAACAATGCCTTGAGAAAACGCCGCTCGCCTTCGACGATCAGGCATCGCCCCTCGGCAACGGGGGGCGTGGATTGAAACGTGCGGATGGTGATCGGTTGGCCGAACTCTGCCAAGCATCGCCCCTCGGCAACGGGGGGCGTGGATTGAAACATGCTTTGTTTGCCACTTGCCACATGTGTCCCGCCGCATCGCCCCTCGGCAACGGGGGGCGTGGATTGAAACCTCTAACACGCTTCGTTGATCGCAACGGGCGCGAACGCATCGCCCCTCGGCAACGGGGGGCGTGGATTGAAACCGCTAGGGGATAACACAATGCTGTAGTTCGTGGCTGCATCGCCCCTCGGCAACGGGGGGCGTGGATTGAAACACGCGCAAGTTCGCTCACGGTCGCCATTTCGGCGCATCGCCCCTCGGCAACGGGGGGCGTGGATTGAAACTAGTTGTTGATTGCCGCAGACAAACGCAGACAAGGCATCGCCCCTCGGCAACGGGGGGCGTGGATTGAAACTGGTAGCCAAGCGCCGTCAAGCCTTCAAGGAACTGGCATCGCCCCTCGGCAACGGGGGGCGTGGATTGAAACAAGCGCTCCACCGTGCGCAGCGCGTAATGCCTGGCGCATCGCCCCTCGGCAACGGGGGGCGTGGATTGAAACATTGCCGATGCGGCACGCGCCGAATGCTTGATGCTGCATCGCCCCTCGGCAACGGGGGGCGTGGATTGAAACATGGCGTTGACCGCAGCGATGAAGGCGGCCCCGTAGGCATCGCCCCTCGGCAACGGGGGGCGTGGATTGAAACTTCCAGTGGCGACCCTGCAGAGATTCGACGGGCAGCGCATCGCCCCTCGGCAACGGGGGGCGTGGATTGAAACAAACGCATGGATCACGATCAATCTAGGGCCGGCCAGCATCGCCCCTCGGCAACGGGGGGCGTGGATTGAAACCGTGCGAACTGGAATGTTGGCTATGGATCGCCTGGCATCGCCCCTCGGCAACGGGGGGCGTGGATTGAAACAACCTGATCCCTTGTACGGTCGCTCTGAACGAGTCTGGCATCGCCCCTCGGCAACGGGGGGCGTGGATTGAAACCGTATCACCATCCGGAAAACTGGGAGAGCGTGAGGCATCGCCCCTCGGCAACGGGGGGCGTGGATTGAAACAGAATCCGTCGCGCCGCTGCGCTTGTCGAAAACCCGGCATCGCCCCTCGGCAACGGGGGGCGTGGATTGAAACTTCGACTACCTATTTCCCGGCTGGCCAGGGTATCGGCATCGCCCCTCGGCAACGGGGGGCGTGGATTGAAACACGCATACCTGAAACCCATGCTGCTTGAGAATCGGCATCGCCCCTCGGCAACGGGGGGCGTGGATTGAAACATGCGCACATGATAATCCAAATTTGGACGACAAACAATGCATCGCCCCTCGGCAACGGGGGGCGTGGATTGAAACACTGCAAAGGAAGATCTGATGCAAATCGAACAGCGCATCGCCCCTCGGCAACGGGGGGCGTGGATTGAAACCTCGTTCGCGTTGCCGTAGGTCATCTAACGAGGTGCATCGCCCCTCGGCAACGGGGGGCGTGGATTGAAACATCCCATGAATCGCCAAGGTTAGAGATGGCGCCATGCATCGCCCCTCGGCAACGGGGGGCGTGGATTGAAACCATCGAAGACTGGAATGCCGATGGTGAAGCGCTCGGCATCGCCCCTCGGCAACGGGGGGCGTGGATTGAAACTTTTGAGGCTCCGCATGGCTGAAGAGATTGTCACGCATCGCCCCTCGGCAACGGGGGGCGTGGATTGAAACGCCGCCTATGGCTGGGCAATCGTCTGGTCTATGACGGCATCGCCCCTCGGCAACGGGGGGCGTGGATTGAAACCCGAGGCGATGGTCTGCGCGGTGGTTGTTGTGACGCATCGCCCCTCGGCAACGGGGGGCGTGGATTGAAACACCTTGTGATTTCATGGCGCGTAGAACCTCGCAAGCATCGCCCCTCGGCAACGGGGGGCGTGGATTGAAACTAATTGCCTCGGATGGGTGCCGATCTGGATACCTGGCATCGCCCCTCGGCAACGGGGGGCGTGGATTGAAACTCCAGCGCTGACGGCAACAGGACGGCCAGCGCCGCATCGCCCCTCGGCAACGGGGGGCGTGGATTGAAACTAGGGCGCTGACGCCATTGCGCTCGGCATTGGCGGCATCGCCCCTCGGCAACGGGGGGCGTGGATTGAAACATCCGTTCGTTTTCCAGCGTCGCCAGCGCTTCGCCGCATCGCCCCTCGGCAACGGGGGGCGTGGATTGAAACAGGGCGATAGCCTTGGCGGTATCGTCGAAGCCGGAGCATCGCCCCTCGGCAACGGGGGGCGTGGATTGAAACTGACAAAGATCAAGTGAAGGGTTGTTTGCACACAGCATCGCCCCTCGGCAACGGGGGGCGTGGATTGAAACGGCGCGGGTGGCAAAGCGCCGCCAGAGGGAATCCAGCGCATCGCCCCTCGGCAACGGGGGGCGTGGATTGAAACTGTGTAAAGGTTGCTGATGACCGTCGAGCCGTCCGCGCATCGCCCCTCGGCAACGGGGGGCGTGGATTGAAACCATGTCTGCCACCTCCACACCGTCTACAAGTCGTGCATCGCCCCTCGGCAACGGGGGGCGTGGATTGAAACGACAGATCGGGATAAAACAGGTCGGTAGGGCTGCGCATCGCCCCTCGGCAACGGGGGGCGTGGATTGAAACACCGAAGGTTTCGAGCTGGGCAATGTGCTCAAGCGCGCATCGCCCCTCGGCAACGGGGGGCGTGGATTGAAACTTCGTAGCGTTCGCGGGCGATGGCGTGGCGTTCGGTGCATCGCCCCTCGGCAACGGGGGGCGTGGATTGAAACAGGTGCATTGACGCCGTCCTTCCACACCGCCTTGGCATCGCCCCTCGGCAACGGGGGGCGTGGATTGAAACAATGCCTTGAGAAAGTGCCGCTCGCCTTCGACGATGCATCGCCCCTCGGCAACGGGGGGCGTGGATTGAAACAGGATGCGCCCCATCCATGGCGTGATTAGTTTGCGTAAGCGATCAGACTCCCCCCCCCCCGCGGTTTGTGGGCGAGTTTTTGCGCTTCCATGCCCGCTACGCCCCATGGCGCGAGGCCACATCGAGATTGCTTCCGCTATTTCCCCGGGGAAGCTGAGGACGGACCGACATTCTTAAAGGGCAAGGTCGACCCTGCGCAGGAGGTGACTTCGACAACAGCGAATTCCTCCAGCCCGGGTAGCAGGGTACTTAGCTGGCGACACTGCTCCGGGGTGCATATTTCGTAGTCAGCCGTATAAGGAGAGTGGGTCAGGCGCAAGGAAGCCAGCGGCGCGCCCGGCGGCCGGTAGTGCCAGACGCCGTCGCGCAGAACGGCGCCAGCGGGGGCTTCCATGCCGGCGCCGGCGCCGCGTACGCGGGCTTCGACGAGATGCAGCCGCGCGTCGGCGATCTGCCAGTCTTCTTCCCAGCGGATTTTTTCGATGGAGTGGTTCCACGCCAGCGTGAAGCTGTTGAGTGCCAGCACGGCAGCGGCCGTGCCTGCGGTCAGGCAGAGCGGCATTGGCGGCGGCTGCGTAGCCCGTGCCAGAGGAAAAAGGCGGCGGCCAGCGCGAAGCCGATCTCGTCGGTGATCGGGAGCGCGGCGATCAGCATGCCTGCGGCGAGCGCCGAAATGACGCGCTCGGCCGGGTTGAGCGGCGCCCACAGGTAACCGATTGCGGCGCCTCCCCAGAGCGCGATCGCCAGCATGGCCTTGCCGACAATGTAAGCCACGCCCAGCAGCGAGGGGTCGCCTTGCAGCATCAGCGCCGGGTCGTAGACGGCCATGAACGGGATGACGAAGCCGGCGATGGCGATCTGCACGGCCTTGAGGCCGATCTTCATGCCGGGTTCCTTGGCGATCGAACTCGCGGCGAAGGCGGCCAGCGCCACTGGTGGCGTCAGGTCGGCCATGATGCCGAAGTAGAAGACGAACATGTGGCTAACGATCAGCGGCACGCCGAGTTTGAGCAGGGCCGGGGCGGCGATGGCGCTGGTGATGATGTAGTTGGGAATGGTCGGAATGCCCATGCCGAGCACCAGGCAGATCAGCATGGTGAGCACCAGCGACAGGAACAGGCTTTCTTCACCGACGCCGAGGATGAATCCAGCGAAATTGGAAGCGGCCCCGGTCAACGTCAGGACACCGATGATGACGCCGACCACGGCGCAGGCGATGCCGACCGGCAGGGCGGCGCGGGCGCCGTCGGCCAGGCTCGCCTTGAGGAGGTTCAGGGTGTCCCGGCCGCCCTTGACGAAGGCGACCACGAGCACCAGCGCGGCGATGATCGCCAGCACCGGGTAGATCCCCCATTTGACCAATGACGAACAGGCCAGCCCGAGGCCGATCCAGAACACATAGCGGAAGGCCGTCCCCGAAACACGCGCCGCAATGGCTGCGCCGAGGATCAGCACGGCGGTCAGCCCGAGGCCGACCATGCCCGAATACATGGGCGTGAAGCCGTTGAACAGCATCCCCACCAGCACCGCCAGCGGCAGCAGCAGGTACCACTGGGTGCGGATGGCGTGCCAAGGGTTCGGGCACTGGTCCTTGGGCAGGCCGACCAGACCCTTGCGCCCGGCCTCCAGGTGCACCATCCAGAACGCCGTCAGGTAATAGAGAATGGCCGGGATGGCCGCCGCCAGCGCGATCTCGGCATAGGGCAGATTGAGGTTTTCGGCCATGATGAAAGCGACCGCGCCCATCACCGGCGGCATGATCTGGCCGCCCATGCTCGACGTGGCCTCGACGGCGCCGGCAAACACGCCGGAATAGCCGAAGCGCTTCATCAGCGGGATGGTGAATTGCCCGGTGGTCAGCACGTTGGCAACGCCCGAGCCGGAAATGGTGCCCATCAGCGCCGAGGTGACGACCGAGACCTTGGCCGGGCCGCCCTTGGTGTGGCCGACGGTGCCCAGCGCCAGCGAGTTGAACAGGTTGATCATCCCGGCGTGTTCGAGGAAGGAGCCGAACAGGATGAACAGAAAGATATAGGTGGCCGAAACCAGGGTCGGGATGCCGAAGATGCCCTCGCTGCCGAGCGCCAGCTGATTGACGATCTGGTCAAGGCCGTAGCCGCGATGGGCGAGACTCCCCGGCAGGTATTGGCCGAACAGCCCGTAGGCCAGGAACAGGCCGCAGACGATCGGCAGCGCTAGGCCGAGGATGCGCCGGGCGGCCTCGAAGACAAGCACGACAAGCAGGGTTCCGGCCACCAGGTCGGCATGGCTCGGGTCACCGGAACGCTGAATCAGTTCGGCCTCGAATATCCAGTGGTAGGTGCCGAGTGCGAAGGCGCCTGCGGCAAGGATCCAGTCGCCGAGGCTGATGCGCGACGGCTTCCCGCCTTTTCTGATGGCCGGGTAGATCAGGAAGGTCAGGGCGAGCAAGAAGCCGACGTGCAGCGAGCGGGTGACCAGGCTGGACAGCGGGTGAAACGAGGCGATGATCAGCTGGTAGGTGGAAAAGGCCAGCGCCAGGGCCGTCACGAATCTGAGCGACCAGCCGCCGAGATGGCGCTGGAAGCCATGCTCGGAGAATTCTTCGAGGCCGCGCTCAGCCGCGGCGACGTCGTCGCGCATGCGAATTCCTCTAAGTTTTGCCGGTTGACCGCAAGCGTGCTGCGATCAACCGTCGTTCGTCGAGGCGTCGTCTATTTGATCAGGCCGGCTTCGCGGTAGTACTTTTCGGCGCCCGGATGCAGCGGCAGCGGCATGCCGGCAGCCGCGGTTTCTTTCCTGATGGCCTTGGCGGCGGCGTGGGCGGCGCTCATCTGGTCGAGGTTGTCGAACATCGACTTGGTCATCGCGTACACGGTGTCGGTCGATACCCCTTCGTGGGTGACGAGGAAGTTCTGCACCGCCACCGTCGGCACTTCCGCCGTCTGACCCTTGTAGGTGTCGCCGGGGATGGTTCCGGTCTGGTAGGCGGCTTCGCCGATTTTTGCGACGACTTCGGGCGGAATCGGCACGATGACGATGGGCACGGCCGACGCCAGATCGCGGATGGCGGCGACGCCGAGGCCGGCGGAAATCAGCGTGGCGTCGAGCTGGCGGTTCTTCATCAGTTCGACCGACTCGCCGAAGGGTAGGTATTCCACCTTGGAGAAATCCTTGTAGCTCATGCCGGCGCCCTTGAAGATGTCGCGGGCGTTGAGTTCGGTGCCCGATTTCGGCGCGCCGACGGCAATGCGTTTGCCCTTGAGGTCAGCCAGCGATTTGATGCCCGAATCGGCGCTGGCGACGATCTGGATATAGTTGGGGTAGATTGCCGCGACGCCACGCAGCTTGTTCAGCGGCGCCTTGAACCCGGCTTCCTCGTTGCCCTTCCAGGCCTCGTTCAGCGAATCACCGAGGGTGAAGGCGATTTCGCCGCGCCCGGCCTGCAGCAGGTTGAGGTTTTCGGCGCTCGCCTTGGTCGCCTGCACCGAGGATTTGGCGTTGGGCAGCGCCTTGCCGTAGATCTGCGAAAGGGCGACGCCAAGTGGGTAATAGACGCCGCTGGTGCCGCCGGTCAGGACGTTGATGAACTCGGCGGCCTGTGCCGAGACGGAAAGGCACAGCGCGACGGCGCCGGCCGCCAGGGTGTGGCGAAGTTGCATGGTTTGTCTCCTCTGTTGTTATCGTGGGGTGGCCGGAGGTCGGCCGGGGTTGATTCTAGCCCTAGACGACGCCCGTGCGCCGAAGTTCGGAAATCTCGGCATCGCTGAGGCCGAGGGCGCGCAACAGCGGCACGGTGTCCTGGCCGAGCGTCGGCGGCGCGCGCCGGTAATCGACCGGGGTCGCCGACAGGTGAATCGGGTTGGCCACCTGCGGCGCCGTGCCGCCCAGCGCATGCGGCAGTTGCAGCTGCAGGCCGCGTGCCGTGACCTGCGGGTCGGCAAAGACCGCCGCCAGGTCGTTGATCGGGCCGCAGGGCACGCCGGCTTCCTCGAGTGCCGCCATCCATTCCGCGGTGGTGCGCATCACCGTGGTCTGGCGCAGCAGCGGGATCAGCGTCTGGCGCTGCGCCACGCGCGCGGCGTTGGTCGCAAAGCGTTCGTCGCTCGCCCATTCCGGGCGCCCGGCAATCTCGCAGAAGCGCGCGAACTGCGCGTCGTTGCCGATGGCCAGGACCATGTCGCCGTCGGCGGTCGGGAAATCCTGGTAGGGCACGATGTTGGGGTGGGCGTTGCCCATGCGCTTGGGTGCCGTGCCGGAAACCAGGTAGTTCATCGCCTGGTTGGCCAGGCAGGCGACCTGGACGTCGAGCAGCGCCAGGTCGATATACTGGCCCTCCCCCTTGCGGAAGCCGTCGCGGTCGCGGTGGGCGAGGGCAGCGAGAATGGCGTTGCCGGCATAGAGGCCGGTCAGGATGTCGGTGAGCGCGACGCCGACCTTCTGCGGTCCGGCGCCGAGGTCGCCGTCGGGCGTGCCGGTCAGGCTCATCAGGCCGCCCATGCCCTGGATCAGGAAGTCATAGCCGGCGCGCGCCGCGTAGGGGCCGTCCTGGCCGAAGCCGGTGATCGAACAATAGACCAGGCGTGGATTGACCGCGCGCAGCGCAGCGTAATCCAGCCCATAGGCGGCAAGACTGCCGACCTTGAAGTTTTCCATGAAGACATCGGCGTCGGCAGCCAGCTCGAGAATGATGGCGCGCCCTTCCGGCTTGGTGATGTCGACGGTGAGCGACTGCTTGTTGCGGTTGGCGCACAGGTAGTAGGCCGATTCGCCGGTCGCCCGGCCTTCGCCATCGGCCAGCCAGGGCGGGCCCCAGTGGCGGGTGTCGTCGCCGCTGCCCGGTTTTTCGATCTTGATGACCTGGGCGCCGAGGTCGGCCAGCAACTGGCTGGCCCACGGCCCGGCCAGCACGCGCGACAGGTCGAGGATGCGCAGGTGGGCGAGGGCGCCGCTCATCGTTGCCGCTCAGAAGGCCGCGATGCCGGTCTGCGCCCGGCCGAGGATCAGTGCATGGATGTCGTGCGTGCCCTCGTAGGTGTTGACCACTTCGAGATTGACGACGTGGCGGATGACGCCGAACTCGTCCGAGATGCCGTTGCCGCCGAGCATGTCGCGCGCCGTGCGGGCAATGTCGAGTGCCTTGCCGCAGGAGTTGCGCTTCATGATCGAGGTGATCTCGACCGAGGCCGTGCCGTCATCCTTCATGCGCCCCAGGCGCAGACAGCCCTGGAGGCCCAGCGTGATTTCGGTCTGCATGTCGGCCAGCTTTTTCTGGACCAGCTGGTTGGCGGCCAGCGGGCGGCCGAACTGCTTGCGGTCGAGCGTGTATTGACGCGCCGTGTGCCAGCAGAATTCGGCGGCGCCGAGCGCGCCCCAGGCAATGCCGTAGCGCGCCGAGTCGAGGCAGGTGAACGGTCCCTTGAGGCCGCGCACTTCGGGAAATTCGTTTTCGGCCGGCACGAAGACCTCGTCCATGACGATCTCGCCGGTGATCGACGTGCGCAGCCCGACCTTGCCGTGGATGGCCGGCGCCGACAGGCCCGCCATGCCCTTCTCGAGCACGAAGCCGCGGATCACCCCGGCGTCGTTCTTGGCCCAGACGACGAAGACGTCGGCAATCGGCGCATTGGTGATCCACATCTTGCTGCCCGATAGCCGGTAGCCGCCGTCGACCGTGCGCGCCCGCGTTTCCATGCTGCCCGGGTCGGAGCCGTGGTTGGGTTCGGTCAGGCCGAAGCAGCCGATCCATTCGCCCGTGGCCAGCTTGGGCAGGTATTTTTGTTTTTGTTGTTCGCTGCCGAATTCGAAAATCGGCACCATGACCAGCGAGGACTGCACGCTCATCATCGAGCGGTAGCCGGAATCGATGCGCTCGACCTCGCGCGCGATCAGCCCGTAGCTGACGTAGTTGAGCCCGGCGCCGCCGTATTCGGGCGGGATGGTCGGCCCGAGCAGGCCCATGGCGCCCATCTCGCGGAAGATGCCGGGGTCGGTCCGCTCATGGCGGAAGGACTCCTGGACGCGGGGCAGCAGACGGCCCTGGCAGTAGTCGCGCGCCGCATCGCGCAGCAGGCGCTCGTCCTGATCGAGCTGGGCATCGAGCAGCAGCGGATCTTCCCAGCAGAATTGCGCCTTGGCCATCGTCATCCCCCGTTTTTGATTGTTTGGAGGATTGTAATCAAACGCAAGATTGGCGGGCGCGGTCGACGCCAAAAAAGCAGCGAAAATTCAACGGGTGGGACGCAGGTTCAATTCACCCGGGCCGGACGCACGACGACCGGCGCCACCGCCAGGCGCTCGAACAGCTGGCGCGCGCGGATCAGCGGCCAGCGGTCGTAGAGCAGGATTTCGATCGGCCGCCACAACGCCACCCAGCCGAAAATGACCAGCGCCTGTTCCAGCGTGCCGATGAAGCCCGAGGTCGGGTAGGCACTCATCAGCGCCATGCCCGACAGGGTGCTGAACAGCATGACCAGAAAGCCGACGAGCAGACCCTTGCGCCCGAGACGGCGGAGTTCGCCGAGTTCGTTTTGCTGAACCCTGGCCTGATGCGCGAAGTGATTGCGGATGGCCGGTTCGAGCTCGGCGGCCAGGGTCGGCGTGATGTTTTCCGGGTGCAGGTAGATGGCCAGCGTAATGGCGCGTTGCGCGGCGATCTCGCGGGCATAGGCGACGATATGGCGCTCGGCTTCGCGGTCGAGTTCGCGCTCGCGAAAGGGCGAGGGGGCGAGGCCGTTGAACAGTTGTTCGACGCTGTTGATGCGGATTTCGATTTCTTCGGTGTTTGCCATGCGCGCGCCTGCCTGTCGTTGCCGGAAGGCCGCCATGCTATCAGGGTTGGCGACGTGCGGTCTGCGGGTGCGGCGTCACAAGCCCTCGGCCAGCGTCGCGAGTTCTTCCGGCTTTGCCAGTTCGGTGAGAAACCAGGTCAGCGCCTTGCCCGGCTGCCGGCTGCGCCAGGCGATATGCAGCGGGATGGTCGGGCGCGGGTCGGCGAGTTCCTTTTCGACCAGCCGGCCGGCGGTGATCTCCGGCTCGGCCAGCCAGCGCGGTAGATGGCCGATGCCGAGGCCGGCGGCCTGGGCGCTGGCCTTGCTGCGGATGTCGGGGACGCGCAGCGTGTCCTGGCCTTCGAGAACGCCGAGGGTGCGGGCGATCAGTTCCTGCGAGGTGTCGGCGACGACGATGGCGCGGTGGCGCAGCAATTCACGGCCGGGAATCGGCCCCGGCCAGGCGGCCAGCGGATGCTGCGGGGCGATGGCGAAAACGAACTGGCTGTGGTTGCACAGGTGGCGCGTGGCGATGCCGCCGCGTGCGGGCATGTCGCCGGGGGCGCCGATGACGAGGTCGGCGCGGCCGGTGGCCAGGGCATCCCAGGTGCCGCCCAGCACTTCGTGGCTGATACGGATCTGGGTGCCGCAGTCGACGGCATGAAAGCGTTCGAGCAGCGGGTAGAGGCGTTCGACCGGGACGATGGTGTCGATGGCAATGCGCAGTTCGGTTTCCCAGCCCTTGGCGATGCGCAGCACGCGGCGTTCCAGTTCGTCGGCGGCGCGCAGCAGGTGGCGGCCGTCGTCGAGCAGGGCGCGGCCGGCCTCGTTCAGCGTCGCCTTGCGGCCCTCGCGGACGAAGAGCTGGATGTCGAGTTCGTCCTCCAGCTTGGCGATGGCATGCGACAGCGCCGACGGGACGCGGTGCAGAGCGACGGCGGCAGCGCTGAAGCTGCCGTGGCGGTCGATGGCGTCGAGCATGTGCAGGAGATCGAGGGAAATTTTCATGTGAATTTTATTGAACGATTTATCCAGAATTATTCGCTGGAAGCGGGTGAACTCTACGCCTAACATGGCGACTAAGCCATATCGTCAATTCACAAGGAGAATGCGATGATCATCCCCAGACTTTCCGCCGAGCGTGGCCATGCCGACCACGGCTGGCTCAAGGCGCTGCACAGTTTCTCCTTCGCCGACTACTACGACCCGCAGGAAATGGGCTGGGGCGCGCTGCGCGTGATCAACGAGGACCGCATCGTGCCGGGTGCCGGCTTTGGCCGCCACGGCCACCGCGACATGGAAATCGTCACCTACATCCTCGATGGCGCGCTGGAGCACAAGGACAGCCTCGGCAACGGCGGCGTCATCAAGCGCGGCGAAGTGCAGCGCATGAGCGCTGGCAAGGGCATCCTGCACAGCGAGTTCAACCCCTCGCCGGTCGAAGGCACGCACCTGCTGCAGATCTGGATCGAGCCGGCACAGCTCGGCACACCGGCCAGCTACGAGCAGCAGCCGCTGCCGGAAGCCGAGTTGCGCGGCCGCTGGCGTCTCGTCGCCTCGCCCGACGGCGCCGAAGGCAGCACGACGATCGGCCAGGATGCGACGCTGTGGGCCAGCCTGCTGGCGCCGGGTGAGTCACTGAATTACGAACTCGCACCCCGCCGGCTGGGTTACGTTCATGTCATCCGCGGTCGACTCGAAATCAATGGCCAATTTTTCGCGACCGGCGATGCCGCCAAGATTGCCGATGAAACCCGCCTCGCTTTCCAGGCCGCTGAAGACACGGAATTCCTGCTCTTCGACCTGCCCCCCGTTTCGCAATAACCAAACCAACCCCAAGGAGAACACCATGAGCAAGACGATCGTCGTTTACCACTCCGGCTACGGCCATACCCAGCGCGTCGCCGAGCATGTCGCCGAAGGCGCTGGCGCCGAACTGCTGCCCATCGACGCCGAAGGCAACCTGCCGGAAGGCGGCTGGGACAAGCTGAATGCCGCCGACGCCATCATCTTCGGCACGCCGACCTATATGGGCGGGCCGAGCTGGCAGTTCAAGAAATTCGCCGATGCCTCGTCCAAGGCCTGGTTCACCCGCGCCTGGCAGGACAAGGTGTTCGGCGCCTTCACCAACAGCGCCAGCCCGGTCGGCGACAAGGGCGCGACCCTGGTCCAGTTGCAGACGCTGGCCTCGCAGCATGGCGGCATCTGGGTCAGCCTCGGCCTGCTGCCGGCCAACAGCAAGGCCGCGACGCATGCCGATGTGAATCATCTCGGCGGTTCGGTCGGCCTGCTGGTCCGTTCGCCGTCGGACGCCGGCGTCGATGAAATCCCGGCAGGCGATCTCGACACCGCCCGCCGCTACGGCCAGCGCGTCGCCCAGACGGCCAGCCGCCTCAAGGACTGATCACCGCCCTGTGTATTCCGGCTGGCGCTTCTGCATGAAGGCGTCGATGCCCTCGCCGGCATCGGCGCTCATCATGTTGCAGGCCATGACTTCGCCGGCATAGTCGTAGGCGTCGACGAGGCCCATTTCGAGCTGCTTGTAAAACATCCCCTTGCCCATGCGCACGGCAACGGAACTCTTGGCCAGGATGGACTGAACCAGGCGTTCGGTTTCGGCGTCCAGCGCGTCAGCCGGGACGACGCGGTTGACCAGCCCCTTGGCCTTGGCGTCGAGCGCGTCGATGAAGTCGCCGGTCAGCAGCATTTCGAGCGCGGCCTTGCGCCCGAGGTTGCGGGCGAGGCCGACGGCCGGCGTCGAACAGAACAGACCGACGTTAATGCCCGAGACGGCGAAGCGGGCGACATCGGCGGCGACCGCCAGATCGCACATCGACACCAGCTGGCAACCGGCGGCGGTGGCGATGCCATGCACGCGGGCGATGACCGGTTGCGGCAGGCGGGTGAGGGTGAGCATCAGTTCGCCGCATTGGCGGAACAGCGCCTGCATGAATTCCTTGCTGTGGTTGGCGCGCATTTCCTTCAAATCATGGCCGGCACAAAAGGCCTTGCCGGCCCCGGCGATGACCACGACGCGCACGGCCTCGTCGGCGGCGATGGCGTCGAGCTCGGCCTGCAGCGCGGTCAACATCGATTTTGACAGCGAATTGAACTGGCCCGGGCGGTTCAGGGTCAGCGTCGTCAGGCCGTCGGCGCGGTCGGTGCGCAGGACGAGCGGGTCTTCAAGAATCATGGCGGGTCTCCGGGTGGTTTTATTCGAAGCCGCTAATCTAGCCGAAGGCGGTTCCGAATGTCACCCGTCGGCGCGGTAAAATTGCGCCCATGAACTCCCCGCGCTACGTCCACCTCCGCCTGCATTCCGAATTTTCTGTGACCGACGGCATCGTCCGCCTCGGCGACGCCGTCAAACGCGCCGCCGGCGATGGCATGCCGGCGCTGGCGCTGACCGATCTCGGCAACCTGTTCGGCCTCGTCAAGTTCTATAGCGGCGCGCGCGGCAAGGGGGTCAAGCCGATTGCCGGCGCCGATGTCTGGATCGCCAACCCGGAGTCGCCGGAAGACGCCTATCGCCTGCTGCTGCTGGTGCGCAACCGGCAGGGCTACCAGCAGTTGTGCGAACTGCTGAGTCGCGCCTATCTGGTCGAAGGCCGGCGTGACCGGGCGGAGATCCGCCGCGAGTGGTTTACGGAAATCGGCTGCGGCGGCCTGATTGCGCTTTCCGGTGCGCAACTCGGCGATGTCGGCGAGGCGCTGATCAACGGCAATTTCGAGTTGGCCGGTGAGCGTGCCCGGGCGTGGGAAGCGATCTTCCCCGGCGCCTTCTATCTGGAAGTCCAGCGCTACGGTCAGGCGCAGCAGGAAATGATCGTCGAGCAGACCGCCGACCTGGCCGGTGAACTCGGCATCCCGCTGGTGGCGACGCATCCGGTCCAGTTCATGAACCGCGACGACTACCGGGCGCACGAGGCGCGTGTCTGCATTGCCGAGGGTTACGTGCTGGGCGATACGCGGCGGCCGAAGACCTATACCGAAGCGCAGTATTTCAAGACCCAGGCCGAAATGGCCGAACTCTTTGCCGACCTGCCGGAAGCGCTGGAAAACACGCTGGAAATCGCCCGCCGGTGCAATATCGAGCTGACCCTGGGCAAGAACTTTCTCCCCGATTTCCCGACCCCGGAAGGCATGACGCTCGACGACTTCCTCGTCGCCGAGGCACGGCAAGGGCTGGAAAGACGCCTCCTCCAGCTCTACCCGGATGCCGGGGAGCGCCAGAAGCGCCGTCCGGAATATGACGACCGACTCGTCTTTGAATGCAACACCATCGTCCAGATGGGTTTTCCCGGCTACTTCCTGATCGTTGCCGACTTCATCAACTGGGCCAAGAACAATGGCGTGCCGGTCGGGCCGGGGCGGGGTTCCGGCGCCGGTTCGCTGGTCGCCTATAGCCTCGGGATCACCGACCTCGACCCACTGGCCTACGCGCTGCTCTTCGAACGCTTTCTCAACCCGGAGCGGGTATCGATGCCCGACTTCGACGTCGACTTCTGCCAGGACAACCGCTGGCGCGTTATCGAGTACGTGCGTCAGCGTTACGGGGCGCAGGCGGTGTCGCAGATCGTCACCTTCGGCACCATGTCGTCGAAGGCGGTGATCCGCGACGTCGGCCGCGTGTTCGGCCTGCCGTATTCGCTGTGCGACCGGATTTCCAAGCTGATTCCCATCGTCCAGAACAAGCCGGTGTCGCTGGCCGAGGCGCTCGAGCAGGAGCCGGCACTCAAGGAAATGATGGCCGATGAGCAGGACGGCGAATCGGTGCGCGAACTGTTCGACCTTGCCGGTCGACTCGAAGACCTGACCCGCAACGTCGGCATGCACGCCGGCGGCGTGCTCATCGCGCCGGGTAGGATCACCGAGTTCTGCCCGATCTATCAGGCGACCGGCAGCGAGGCATCGACGGTGTCGCAATTCGACAAGGACGACGTCGAGAAGGTCGGCCTCGTCAAGTTCGACTTCCTCGGCCTGCGCAACCTGACCATTATCGAGCTTGCGGTCGAGTACATCCGGCAGATGACCGGCGAGAAACTCGACCTGATGTCGCTCGGCTTCACCGATCCCGCCGCCTACCAGATCCTGAAGGACGCCAACACGACGGCGATCTTCCAGGTTGAATCGGAAGGCATGAAGAAGCTGCTCAAGAAGCTGGCGCCCGACCGCTTCGAAGACATCATCGCCGTCCTCGCGCTCTATCGTCCCGGCCCGCTCGGTTCCGGGATGGTCGATGACTTCATCCTGCGCAAGAAGGGCCAGCAGAAGATCGACTATTTCCACCCCGACCTGACCGCCTGCCTGTCGCCGACCTACGGCGTCATCGTGTACCAGGAGCAGGTCATGCAGATCTCGCAGATCATCGGCGGCTACACGCTCGGTGGCGCCGACATGCTGCGCCGGGCGATGGGCAAGAAGAAGCCCGAGGAAATGGCCAAGCACCGCGAGACCATCGCCGCCGGGGCCAAGGAAAAAGGCTACGACCCGGCCCTCGCCGAGCAGCTGTTCGACCTGATGACCAAGTTTGCGGAATACGGCTTCAACAAGTCGCATACCGCCGCCTACGCCGTTGTCACCTACCACACGGCCTGGCTCAAGGCGCACCACTGCGCGGCCTTCATGGCGGCGACCATGTCGTCGGACATGGACAACACCGATACGGTGAAAATCTTCTACGAAGACACCCTCGCCAACAAGGTCAAGGTGCTCGGACCGGACGTGAATGCCTCAAATTACCGCTTTTTTCCGGTTGACCGCGAGACCATCCGCTACGGCCTGGGGGCGGTCAAGGGTACCGGCGAGCAGGCGGTCAATGTCATCCTCAAGGCGCGCGAGGCCGGCGGGCCATTCAGGGACCTGTTCGATTTCTGCCAGCGCTGCGACAAGCGCATGGTCAACCGGCGCACCATCGAGGCGCTGATCAAGGCAGGTGCGTTCGACAGCATCGACACCGACCGCCACAAGCTGCTGGCTTCGACCGGGATCGCCATGGATTTTGCCGAGCAGGCCGAGCGCAACGCCATGCAGAGCAGCCTGTTCGATTTCGGCGCCGTCGCCGAAGAGCACGCGCCGCAGTACGTCGCAGTCAGGCCGTGGGACGAGAAGGAACAGTTGATGCAGGAGAAGACGGCCCTCGGCTTCTTCCTCTCCGGGCACCCATACAACGCCAGCAAGCAGGAGCTGGCGCGCTTCATCCGGCGGCCGCTCAACCGGCTCGAACCGGCCAAGGAAATGACGATGCTGGCCGGGCTGGTGGTTGGCGTGCGCACGCAGATGACGCGCCGCGGCAAGATGCTTTTCGTTCAGCTCGACGACGGCACGGGTATGGTCGAAGTATCGGTGTTCAACGAACTGTTCGAGGCCGAGCGCGCCAAGATCGTCACCGACGAAGTGCTGGTCATCGAGGGCAAGGTCAGGTACGACGAGTTTTCCAGCAGCAACGCGGTGGTTGCCGACAAGCTGATGACCATCGGCGAAGTTCGCGCCCGCTTTGCCAAACACCTGATGCTCAACATGAACGGTGGGTCGGACGTGCGCAAGCTGCGTTCGCTGCTGACGCCATTTGCTCCCGGCCCCGCACAGGTGCGCATCCGCTATCGCAATGACATTGCCGAGTGCGAAATGGTGCTCGGCGAGGCGCTGCGCGTGCGCCTCGACGATACGCTGCTCGAAGCGCTCAACAGCTGGCTGGAGCCGAAGAACGTCGAGATCGTCTATCAGTGACCACCCGGTCGGTCAGCGGCGGTCAGTTGCCGGGCAGCGCTGTCCATGAAGCGTCGGGTTCGAAACGGGTCATTGCCCGGGCAATGGCGTCAGTGTTGGGACCCAGGTACTTCTGATAGACGATGCCGTCCTGATTGACGATGAAGGTCATCAGGCCGGTCTCGTTGTAGCGGGCTGGCCAGCCGACCAGCGCGAAACCCTCGGTCATGCGCCCGTCCCTGACATAGCTGCGCGCGCCGCCCGGTGCCGCCTTGCCCTGCGCCTTGAGTATCCTGAAGCGGTAGCCGTGGTAGCCGTCCTTCAGATCCCTGGTTTCGAGCAGCGGACCCGCCGGGCTTTCCGGCTCGCCGTCTGCCGTTGGCCAGGAGAGCCCGTCATGCTTGCCCGGTGAACTCAGGATCTTCTGCGCGAACTCGCGGACGCCGTCGCCGTTGCGGTCTATTTCGGCATATTCCCGCTGCGCGTCCACATAAGCGCGCAGGGTTTCGATTGCCGCCAGTTCGTTGCGCCCGATGCGGCGGGTGCGCATTTCTTCCTTGCCTGCCTGCGTGTCGAACACCCAGCCACCAGCTTGACGCACCAAAGGAATCGGCAATGTCCAGCCGCTGCTCACTTCAAGGCGCGCCAGCGTGTCGCTGTCGCGCAGGATGCGGTGGCCTTTGGCCCAGGCGGCGAGGAAGGCCAGGCGATCCTCGGCCGCCAGGTCATCGAGCGACAGGAGTTTGTCGGAGTTGAGGCCGAGAATCGCCCGCATCTCGGCATCGTCATTGCTTGCCAGGCTATCGACCAGCGCTTCCGCCGCGCTTTCCGGCGTGGCGAAAGTCTTCTGCGGGCCGGCGGCGGCGCACGTCATCGAGATCGCCAGCGCGCAGACCAGCGCCGTGGCGACCTTGAACCATCGATTGCTCATCATTCGATCTTTCATCGTCGGCCCCATGATTAACGATTCCGCTGGCGCTGGGCGGCGGCACCACCCCCCGCCGGCCGCGACACGTTGCCCTGGCGCGGGTTGGCTGTGCGTTGCTGCGCGGCCTGGCTGGCCCGGCCGCGGTCGATCTGCTGGCGTGTCTGCCGGCCGTCGTTGGCGCCGCGCAGCGCATTGTCGCGATTGGTTCGCGCGGCGCTCTCGTTGCGGCTCGGCGCCGGTCGGCGGTCGACGTTGGCGGCGCGGTTCTGGGCCTGGCTACGATCAATATTGGCTGCCCGATCACGGGCCTGGCCACGGTCAATGTTGGCTGCCCGATCCTGAACCTGACTGCGATCGATATCGGCGGCACGATCTCGGGCTTGACCACGGTCAATGTTGGCAGCGCGATCCTGAACCTGACTGCGGTCGATATTGGCGGCACGATCACGTGCCTGGCCACGATCCATGTTGGCAGCGCGATCCTGAACCTGGCCGCGGTCGATGCTGCCTGCACGGTCACGCGCCGCGGTGCCGGCACCACCCGGGGTCCGCTGCGGTATCTGGTTGCGGTCGATGTTGCGCAGCGCGTCGCGATCCAGGTTCTCGGCGCCAACGCGGTCGGAGAGCGCGGCTCTCGCCTGCGCCCGCTGGTCTTCGCGACCGCGGTAGTCCTGACGGCCGCTGCGCTCGCCAATATTTCCCTGCTGCAGGCGATTGCGCGTGTTGATGTCGCGATAGGGCACGCCGCGCCGGTTGCCCGGGTTGTGGTTCCAGTTTACGTTCCGGTTGTTCGAGTTGATCCGGTGGTTGACGTTGATGTTGTTCCAGCGATTGACATTGATATTGACGTCACGGCGGCCCCAGTTAACGCCGCCCCACAGGGCGTTCGTGACGCCGATGCCGACCCCCCACCAGATCGCGGTGCTGACCGGGTTCCAGCCGAATCCCCAGGCCGGCGCCGGCGGGAAGAAGAAGGGCGGAAACAGCGGATGCCACCATGGCCCGAAAACATGGACCGGGTTGTAGATGGGCACGAAGACAACCTGCGGATTGGCCGGGGCGATGGTGATGATTTGCGCCGGCGGCGGTGGCGCCGTGACGACGATGGTCTGCGGCGCAGGCGGCGCCGGCTCGATGGCGACAATCTGTTGTTCGTTGGAGTTCAGGTTGCCGGCAGCCTTTGCCTTGGCACGCAGGAACTGTACGGAATCCATGACGTCGTTCGGCTGGTCGAGGAAGGCGTCGCCCAGATCACGAACCCATTCAGGCTTTTCGCCGAGCATGGCGAGCACCTGCGGGAAAGCGACCAGCGACTGTACGCTGGGATCCCAGGGCTTGTCCTGCACAGCCCTGACCGCGTCGTCACCCTTCAGGCCCCGGTTGGCAAACGCCCATTCGGCGGCCTCGGCAACATCCTTGGGGTAGGTGGTCGCCATCAACACCTGCGAGAGCAGGGCATCGGGAAAGAGTGCGATCGGGGCCAGCATCTGGTCGAGTTGCTCGACGTTGAACTTGGGCGGGTCCGCCGCACGGACCTGCGCCGTAAACAGCAGGAGGGTAGCAACAAATAGCGCAGCGAGGCCACGCAGGATCGAGTGCATTGAGTGAACTCCTTTTCAGCGGCGCGGGGCATGGCCCATGGTCGCTGAATTGTGGGAGGTGGGGGCGGGTCAGGTCAAGCGCAGAACAGAACTGCGGCGGGCGCAATGGCGACGCCCGCCGCGCTACCTGCCTTGCGATCAGTCACCCGCCGCGGTCGGCGGCAACAGCTCGGGCACTTCGAAAGGCTTCCCGCCCGCCGCCGGTGCTTTAGGGGCTGTGCCCGGCAGCATCTCGAAGTTCGGATGGAACACCACCATCAGGCCGCGCAGCTGGTCGAAAGGCTTGCGGTCGCCCTCGAACTTCGCCTTGCCGGCCTTGATCAGGTCGTCGAAGGAGCTGGCGCCCATCATCACCTGGTTAAGATCCGTACGGTTCAGCGTGATCGTCAGATCGGGCTTCGGGGCCAGTTCGCCCTTGATGTTGGTCAGCGTTGCGTTGCTCAGCTCGATCAGGTACTTCTCGCCGTTGTCAGGCGTCACCAGGTTGATCGTGAAGCGCATGCCCTCGGCCTTCCTCGGGTCCATGCTGATGCCGAGGAAGTCGAGCCACTGTTCGGTGGACATCGCGCGGATCACGTCGGGTCCGGTCGTTCTGACCGGGTTGCCGCCCGGCAGCCCGTTGCGCAGCTCAAAGGCGCCCTGCAGGAAGATGTTGCGCAGGGTCGGGCTCTCCTTCTGGTAGCCGAGCTGCTCGAAGGCATCGGCCAGCAGGTCCTTGGCCGGCTGGTTGCGCGGCTCGGCGAAGACCAGGCGGTTCAGGATTTCGGTCGCTTCCATGTACTTGCCCTGAGCGATCAGTTGCTTGCCCTTGGCCATGATCTTGCTCGAGCCACCCATCATCTCGACGTACAGCGGCGCCGAGTCCTTCGGCGAGAGCGGGACGATGGTGGCCGGATTGCCGTCCCAGTAACCGAGGAAGCGGTTGATGACGCCGCGGCTGTTGTGCTGCTCCGAGCCGTGGTAGCTGTGCGCGGGCCATTGCTTCCACAGGCTGTCGGGCAGCTTGTAGACGTTCTGGATCTCGTTCACCGTGACGCCGAGGTTGGCGTAGTGCAGCGACTGGTTGTTCAGGTTGGCGTAGGTGTCACGCTGGACGCGCATGACTTCCTGGATGCGCGCGTTGCCCCAGCGCGGCCAGCTATGCGAGGCGAACATCACCTCGGCTTCCTGGCCGAACTTGTACAACGCAACGTTGATCTGCTTCGACCAGTTCAGGGCGTTGCGCACCGGCGCGCCACGCGGCGTGTAGATGTTGTGGATGGTGCCGGTGATGTTTTCCGCCGCCCAGAAGGCCTTGAACTGCGGGAACCAGGTGTTCATCTCGGCCGGCGCCTCGGTGTCCGGCGTGTTCTGGAACACCATCTTGACGCCGTCGAGCGTCACTTCCTCGAAGTCCTTGGTGATGATCAGGTTGGGCGGGATCAGTCCGACATTGCCATTGGCCACGTTCTTGCCGATCGACTGGTCCGCGTGACCGTGCGGGTCGCGCGGCAGCAACACGGCGTAAGAGTATTGCGTGCGTCGCGACATGGCGTTGCCGGCGAAGACGTTCTCGGAAATCGCTTCACTGAGGAAGCCCACGGGCGCGATGATCTTGACCTTGCCGCTGATGACGTCGGCTTCGTCGACCACGCCGCGCACGCCGCCGAAGTGGTCGACGTGCGAATGCGAATAAACGACCCCGACCACCGGGCGCTTGCCGAGCTTCTCGTTGATGAATTCGAGCGCGGCGCGGGCGGTTTCCTTGGCCGTCAGCGGATCGAAGATGATCCAGCCGGTATCGCCCTTGATGAAGCTGATGTTGGCCAGGTCGTAGCCGCGCACCTGGTAGATCTTGCCCGGCAGGACCTCGTAAAGCCCGTAGGCCATGTTGAGCACGGCCTGGCGCTGCAGCGATGGGTTGATGCTCTGGAAGTCCTTGCCTTGCAGCAGCCACTGGTAGCTGCCCATGTCCCAGGCGACGTGGCCGGCATCGGCCATGATCTGCTTGTAGGGCGGCTCGGCGATGAAGCCCTTCTTGGCCTCGTCGAAGTCGCGCTTGTCCTCGAACGGCAGGGTGGCGGAGACGCCCTTGCGTAGTTCGATCGTGAACTTCGATGGCAGGGTGCCTTTCGGGTCGAAATGCTTGCCTTCCGCCGCGCCGGGGTTGGTGACGATGGCGCCGCCGCCACCGGCTGCATGGGCAGTTGTCATTGCACTGCCGGCGAACGCGACACTCAGTGCCAGGGCCAGTTTTCCGGAAAGTTTCATGCGAGTCTCCTTGTTTTTTAAGCATTGCGCCGGCGACGGTGCCTGGCGCATGGTGGGTCGGTGCTGCGGAAAAACCTGTAGGCAACTGTCCGCAGTGGATTGCGGCGTTATTATTTGCATGGAATTTCAATTCCTGCAAATAGCCATTTTGATAAATGTGATAACCTTTTATTTATCATGATTACCCAGCGCCGCCTTCGCCACCTGCTGCTGCTCGTCGAGTACGGGCATTTCGGGCGTGCAGCAGCGGCGCTCAGCATCTCGCAACCGGCGCTCACCAAGAGCATTCAGGCGCTGGAGGCGGAACTGGGCGTCATGCTGCTGGACCGCAAGCGGGGCGCCGTCGTGCTGACGGCTTTCGGCGAACTGGTCATCCAGCGCAGCCGGACATTGCTCAATGCCGAAGAGGATCTGCTGCGCGAGATCAGCTTGCTTGCCGGCCTCGAAATGGGCTCGTTGCGCGTGGCGCTGGGGCCTTATCCGAGCGTGATTTCGGGCTACCCCGCGATGGCGCGCCTGCTCGCCCGGCGCCCGAAAATCGACGTGGCGGTGCATGTCGCCGGCTGGCGTGAAGTGGCGCATCAGGTGACGGCGCGTGCAGTGGATCTCGGTCTCGCCGAACTGAGTGGCGTGCAGGACGATGACCAGTTCGCGACCGAACTGGTCGGGCAGCATCACGGCCGCATCTTTTGCTGCCCCGGGCACCCCATTCTCGCCGCCGGCCGGGTTGAACTGCCTGCGCTGCTCGAATTCCCGTGGATGGCGTCGCGGATTCCCGCGCGAATTGCGGCGGGCCTGCCGCGTTCGTTGGGGCGCGCCGGCAAGATCGATGCCCTAACGGGCGACTTCATCCCGGCCGTCATGATCGATGTGCCGATGCAGATCGCCGATCTGCTGGCCGGCAACGATACCCTGGCGCTTGCCTCACTGGTGTTCATGGAGCGCGACCTGGACGCTGGCAACGTGGTTGTGGTGCCGACCGGCAAGGTCGCCTTCCAGGCCAGCTACGGCTTCATTCACCTGAAGGATCGTTCGCTGACTCCTGCCGCACTGGCGTTCATGGATGAAGTGCGAGCCGTCGAGGGCGAGATCGTGGAGCGCGAGGCGGTCCTTGCCAGCCGGTATGGCGACAGGCTGTGAAATCTGTCGCTGTTTCATCGCGGGTCCGGGAACTGAAGCTTGATCTGGTTGGCCGGCTACCGTCGGTTGTTGACCCTTCGGTGGGGGCGACCGCAAAATTCAGCATCGTCCCAAGGCGAGACGAAGGGGCGGCGGCCATTCCCGGGCAGGGCTCGGAGCGGATGACAGGCCGGCAACGGTGGCGCTGATTTTTTTGAACCAACTTTTTTCGAGGGGTATTTCAATGAGCTTTAATGTGTTTCGCGCGCCGTTACTCTCGGCGCTGGGTGCGCTGCTCGCCGCCACCGCTAGCGCAAACGCCGCAGAGCCGAGCAACTGGCAATCGTTCGCATCGGTCACGCCGCTCTACCAGGGCAATAGCGACCTGGATCATGGTGGCGACTTCAGCATGAGCGGCGCCCTCGTGCGCGCTGGCACATCCTACGATCTGGGCGGCGGTAACCGCGCAGGGGTCACACTCAACTATGACTACTACGATTTTTCGTTCTCCGGCGCCAATGGCTTCGGCGCCGCGCCGTGGGGTACGATCCAGCGCTACGGCGTGGCGGTGCCAATGTCGTTCGCCGTCGGCGATGGCTGGAGCGTCGGTTTCGCCCCCTCGGCAGACTGGTTCAAGGAAAACGGCGCCAGCACCGGTGACTCGCTGGTCTGGGGCGGCACCCTCTCGGGTACCAAGCAATTCGCCGAAGGCAATCGCCTCGGTCTGGGCGTCGGCGTGTTTTCGCAGATCGAAAAGACCAGTGTCTTCCCTTTTGTGATTGTCAACTGGCGTCTCAATGACCGCTGGCGTCTGATCAACCCGCTACCCATCGGCCCGACCGGCCCGGCCGGCCTTGAACTGGACTACCGCTTCGATGGTGCCTGGACCGCCGGCATCGGTGCCTCCTACCGGGTGTTGCGTTTCCGCCTGAGTGACGCGGGCCCGGTGAGCAACGGTGTCGGTCAGGAGAGCGGCGTGCCGGTCTTTGTGCGCCTGACACGCAATTTTTCTGACCAGATGGCGTTGCACTTCTACGGTGGTGTCGTGGCCGGAGGCAAGCTGCGCGTCGAAAACTCGTCCGGCGACAAATTGCGCGAGGAAGATTTCGATCCGGCGCCGCTCGTCGGCCTGACTTTTGTCGGGCGTTTCTAAGCGTTCTTTGGGGCTTGCGAGCCCCGGCGGCGCCTGGATATCATCGCGCTGACCTGATTGACACGCCATCCAGGTCAGCGCAGCCATCGTCGCCTAAAATCCGCGAAACGGCGAGTTTTGACCTTGTCAGCAGGACGTCAGGCGCTGGCATAATCGGGCCATGAAAATAAAAGGGGTCGCGACGACTGCGAGCGGGGGCAGGGCGTGCTGAAGGTACTGGTTTTCATGCCGGTGCTGGGTGCCGCCCTGATCGCGGTGCTGCCGCTGCGTGCCCTGTGGTTATGGCGGGTCGCGATGTTGTTCACCGTGGCGGCGCTGGGCTACTCATTCTGGCTGGCTGTCGGCTTCGATCCCGCCGGGCCGGCGATCCAGTTCCACGAAAGCCGGCCGTGGAACGTCCGCCTCGGTTCCTATTTCGCGCTCGGCGTCGATGGCATTGCGCTGGCCATGGTGCTGCTGGCAGCGCTGCTGACGCTGATTGCCGTACTCGTCTCGCGGCGCATGGAAGCCGGTGCGCGGCTCTATTTCACGCTGGTGCTGTTGCTCGAATCGGCGATGTTCGGCGTGTTTACCGCGCGTGACTGGTCGCTGTTCTATGTCTTCTGGGAAGCGACGCTGTTGCCGCTGTTCTTCCTGATCGACCGCCTGGGCGGCGTCAACCGGCAGCGCGCGGCGCTCAACTTCTTCCTGTACACGCTGGGCGGCTCGGTGTTCATGCTGGTGGCGCTGCTCTTTCTCTACGACGCGGCGCCCGGCCACAGCTTCGCGATGGGCGACATGGCCGAGGGCGGGCGCGACCTGCCGCTCAACACGCAGCTGCTGATCTTCGCCGGGCTGTTCATCGGCTTCGGGGTCAAGATGCCGGTCTTTCCGCTGCACGGCTGGCTGCCGCTAGCGCATGTCGAGGCGCCGAGCCCGGTGTCGATCCTGCTCTCCGGCGTGCTGCTCAAGATGGGCGCCTACGGGCTGATCCGTGCCGCCGAGACGCTGCCTGCGGCACTGCTGGCGACGCAGGACTGGCTGGCCTTGCTCGGTTTCAGCAGCCTTCTCTACGGTGGCGTGCTCGCCTGGCGCCAGCAGGATCTGAAGGCCATGGTCGCCTACTCGTCGATCTCGCACATGGGTGTCGTGCTGCTCGGCATCGCCACGCTCAATGTCACCGGGCTGACCGGCGCGGTGATACAGATGGTGGCGCACGGGCTGACGGCGGCGACGCTGTTCCTGATCGTCGGCCTGCTCTACCAGCGCACGCATAGCCGCGACCTCGCCGACTACGGCTGCCTGCTCGGGCGGGCGCCGCGCTTCGCCTTCTTCACTGCCTTCGCGCTGTTCGCTGCCATCGGCCTGCCGGGCAGCGCCGGGTTCATCGCCGAGCTGCATGTGCTGGTCGGCGGCCTGACGCGCTGGGGGGGCTGGATCGTGATCGTCTGCATGGGCATGCTGATCGGTGCCGCCTACGGCCTGCGCGTCATCGGACGGCTGTGCATGAAGGGGCTGCCGGCGCAGGAGGTGGCCGACATGACGCGGACCGAGACCGGGGCGGCGGCGATTCTTGGGCTGAGTGTCGTCGCCCTGGGTGTCTGGCCGGCGCCGCTGCTCGATCTGGTGGCGGGCAGTGTCGACCGGGTTGTCCGGTTGTTCGGGGCCTGAGATGAGCGACGACCACAACGACCTGCCGCTGCGCGAGCGTCTCGCCCACTGGGTCGAGCACCTAACCCACGTGCTGCCGGCGCAGGCGCCGATCCGCGATTTCGTCCATCACAACACCCTGCACGGCTTTCAGCATCTACCGTTTGCCGAGGCGCTGGCCGCCGCCCGGCGCCTGAACGGTGCCGAACCGTACCTTCCTGAGGAGCGCTTTCGCGAGTTGCTGGCGGCCGGGCGCATCACCCGCGACGACCTGGTTGCCGCCCTCGACGATGCCGGGCTGGGCGGTCTCGATCTGCCGGTGTGGCGCTGCCTGACCCGGCGCGACATCCTGCTCGCCAGTCTGCAACTGCCCGCCGATGATCCCGGTGCGGCGCGCCGGGACTGGGCGGCACGCGAACATGGGCGGCCGGACGATGCAGTTTTTGCCCGGTTTTTGGCGTTGACCGCAACCGGTGCTGAAACCGCCGCCGACTGGCGGGAAGCCGCGGCACGCCGCTGGGATGCCCTGTGCGAACGGGTCGGGCGGGAGTGGACGCTACGCAGCCTGCTCGAACACCTGACCGGCGAGGACGTGCTCGAGCGCGTGCGCACCGTGCTGCAGCGCCAGCTTGCGGCGCACCTTGATCTCGGGGTCGCCGCCTGGCGGAATCCCGATCGGACGCAGGGCTTTTACGCGGCGTGGCGGGCGAGCGCCGGCTTCGACATGGCGTGGGACCTCGACGACTTGCCCAATGTGCGCGACGACCTGGCGTGGTTGCCGGACGATCCGCTCGACGCGCTGGCCGAGGCGCTGACGGCGCTGGTTGTCGACGAGCGTCTGTGGCCCGGTTACCTTGAACGGCTGGCGCTCGAAATGCCCGGCTGGTCGGGGATGTTTCTCTGGCGCGAACGCCATCCGGGGCACGGCGACGGCACGCCGGTCGCCATGCTCGATTACCTGACGGTACGCGTGCTGCTCGAACGCTATTTGTGCGATGACCTGCTGCGCCGCCTGACCGGTTCGCCAATGTCCTTCGCCGAGTTGCACGCCTGGTTCGCTGCCCGTCCGGCCGAATTTCTGGTGCGCGATGCCTTGCGCTGCCAGCCGTTCGACGAGAACCTGCAGCACCGCGCGGCGCGCCTGTGCGCGGTGGGCGACCATGGCCGGCCCGACGCTGCAGCCTGGGAAACGTTGGCGGCGGCGCTTGGCGAAGCGGCAACGACGTGCGCCGATGATGCGTCCGCCCGTGCCGCCCGTCTGCAGTCACTGGCCACCTTGCTCGGCCTGGTGGCCGGCGACCTGGACACGCTGACGCCTGACGCGGCGGCGGCCCTGCTCGACTGCGCGGCCAGCCTCGATCCGCTGGCGCGCGGGCAGGTCTGGCTGCTCGCCTACGAGCGGCACTACCGCGAGCAGCTGTTTTCGGCGCTGGCCGCCAACCAGTCGCGCAGCAGGCCGCTGGCGCAGACAAGCGCCCAGGTGGTCTTCTGCATGGATGATCGCGAAGAGGGCACGCGCCGCCACCTGGAGGAGCTGGCGCCGTCGGTGGCGACCTACGGTGCTGCCGGCTTTTTCGGCGTGGCGACCTGGTGGCAGGGCATCGACGACGCGGCGCCCAGCGCCCAGTGCCCGATCGTCGTGCAGCCGGTACATGCGGTCAGCGAGATTGCCGCGCCGGGTGCCGGGTTGGCGCTCGCCAGACATCGCGGGCGCCGCGCCTGGCGCCACGGGTGGCGCGAAAACTTCCTCCAGGGAACGCGCCGTCGCCCGCTGGCCGGGCCGTTGCTGACGGCGGTTGCCGCCCCGCCGATGCTGGCCGCCCTGGTTGCCGGTGCGCTGGCGCCCGGCTGGTTCGGGCAGGCAGTGCAGCGCTGGCGCACGCAGTTCGACGGCCGGGTGGCGACGCGCCTGCAATTGACAGCCGAGAGCGCCTGCGCCGAGGCGACGCCCGAAACGCCGCAGACCGGCTTTACCGACGACGAGCAGGCGGCGCGGGTCGGGAATTTCCTGCACATGATCGGCCTCACCAGCGATTTCGCGCCGCTCGTCCTGATGCTTGGCCATGGCTCGGCGAGCCGCAACAATCCGCATCTTTCGGCCTACGACTGCGGCGCCTGCTCGGGTCGCCACGGCGGGCCGAACGCCCGCATCTTCGCGGCCATGGCCAACCGGCCGCAGGTGCGCGCCCGCCTCGCCGAACGTGGGCTGTCCATCCCCGAGGGCACGTGGTTCCTGGCGGCCGAGCACAATACCTGCGACGACGGCATCGCGTGGTACGACCTCGATCAGGTACCCGCCGGCCTGCAGGCGGCGGCGGACCGACTGCTCGGCCAGCTGGCCGAGGCCTGCCGGGCGCACGCCGCCGAACGCTGCCGGCGCCTGGCGTCGGCGCCACCGCGTCTGTCGCCGTGGCAGGCCCGGCAGCACGTGGCCGGGCGCAGCCACGACAATTCCCAGGTGCGGCCGGAACTGGGGCACGCGACCAACGCTGCCGCCTTCATCGGCCGCCGCGCGATGAGCCGCGGGCTGTTCCTCGACCGCCGGGTCTTCCTGATTTCCTATGATCCGACTGCCGACGAGGACGGGTGCATCGTCGAGAACATCCTGCTCGCCGCCGGCCCGGTCGGCGCCGGAATCAGCCTTGAGTACTATTTTTCGACCGTCGACAACGAGCGTTTTGGTTGCGGCTCCAAGGTCGCGCACAACCTGACCGGCCTGTTCGGGGTCATGGAGGGTGCGGATTCCGACCTGCGCACCGGCCTGCCCTGGCAGATGGTGGAAATCCACGAGGCGATGCGCCTGCTGGTGGTGGTCGAGCAGTCGCCGGCAATGCTGACGGCCATCCTTGAGCGTCAGCCGGCCCTGCAGGAGCTTGTCGGGAACGGCTGGATCATTTTGGCGGCAAAATCGCCGTCGACCGCGGCAATCGAACTTTATTGCCCGCGCCGCGGCTGGCTGCCCTGGGCGGGCAGAGCGGTGCTGCCGCAGGTCGGACGTTCCGCCGACTGGTTTGCCGGGGAGCGCGACGCGCTGGCGCCGGCCATTGTGCTCGCGGGCGCCTGATGGAAGGACTGATGCGCCTCCTCCCCGATCTGGTCTGGCTGGTGCCGGCCATGCCGCTGTTCGCCCTGCTCACGGCCGGCGTCCGCGTCCTGCTCGGGCGCGCCCGGGGCGATGCCGGCGAACCGCTGACCACCCGCCTGTGTTCGCTGGCCGCCTTCGCCAGTCTGGCCCTGCTGCTTGCCATCGACGTCGTCGCATTGGTGGACGGCCCGCCCGGGCACCGCGTGCTGGCCACCTGGTTTGCCAGCGGCCACTGGCAGGGCAACCTCTCCTTCCTGCTCGACCCACTGTCGCTGCCGGTGGCGACGCTGGCCGCGCTGATCGGCTGGCTGGTCATGCGCTTTTCTGCCAATTATCTGCATCGCGAAGCCGGCTTCCATCGCTTCCACATCATCCTCAGCCTGTTCCTGGCCGGCATCCAGCTGGTGTTTCTGGCCGGCAACGGCTTGCTGGCCTTTGTCGGCTGGGAGATGTGCGGCGTGTCCTCCTTCCTGCTCATCGGTTATGCCTGGCACCGCCCGGTGGCGACCGGCAACGCGCTGTTCGCTTTCGTCACCAACCGCGGCGGCGATGCCGGCTTCCTGCTCGGACTCGGCTTCGCCGCCGCCTGGCTGGGCAGCTTTGAGTGGCCGGTGGTAACGGGTGCGGAAGGGCTGCCGCCGGTGACGGTACGCCTGCTGGCCATCGGCTTTGTGATCGCCGCGCTGGCCAAGTCGGCGCAGTTGCCGTTTACGCCATGGATTGCCCGGGCGCTGGAGGGTCCGACCCCGTCGTCGGCGATTTTCTACGGGGCGATCATGGTGCATGCGGGCGTCTATCTGCTGCTTCGCCTATCTCCCCTGCTGGCCCAGGTGCCCGACATGATGGCCGGGATCGTCGTGGTCGGCGTGCTGACCGCGATCTACGCGTGGTTGTGCGGGCTGGTGCAGACCGACGTCAAGTCGGCGCTGATCTTTGCCACGATCTTCCAGGTGGCCCTGATGTTCGTTGCCATCGGGCTGGGGTGGACGACGCTGGCCACCGTGCACTTGTGCCTGCATGCCGCCTGGCGGGCCTGGCAGTTTTTGCTGGCACCCTCCTGGCTGGCGTTGACGCAGGCGCCGCCGAAGGAAGCGCCGGCCTGGCTGCGCCGCTGGCAGTGGCTGTACACCGCAGCGCTGCAGCGTTTCTGGCTCGATCGCCTGGGCGTTACCCTGCTCGCCAGACCGACCGAGGCGATTGCGCAAGATATCCGCGGCCTGGAGGAAAACTTCATCGACCGGGCGCTCGGCGAGCCGGGTCGCGGCAAGCCCTTGCGTGAAGATCTGCCGCTGATCGCCGGTGACGGCCTGGCCGGGCGGGCGCTGGCCAGTCTCGCCGAGCGCCTGCAGGGTCTGGAAATCCACCTGTCGCTGCGCGGCCGTGGTGGCCTGGCGGAAAAGCTCCTGCGCCGGGCCGGTGCCTACCTGACTACCCTGGAAAATCTGCTCGAACAGCCGCGTTACCTGATGATGGCGGTGATGGCGACTTTCGTGGTGATTCTCTGATGCGTGGCTTTGGCGAAATTTTCTGGTTCGAGCAGGCCGGCCTGCCGCTGCTGCTGATCCTGCAATTGCTGCCGCTGCTGGGTGCCGCGGTGGTTTTTGCCTTCAAGGAGCGGTCGACCGCAGTCACCGCCGGCAAGGTGTTCGCGTTCGCCGAACTGCTGCTGTGCATTGTCGTCACCAGCCGTATCGATCCGCTATCGGCCACGCTGCAGCTGGCCGAGCGTTTTGACCCGCTCGGCTATCATGTGGCCGTCGATGGTATCAGCGTGGTGTTCCTGCTGGTCGCCGCGCTGCTCACCTTCCTGATGACCTTGTACGGCATGAGCCGCGGCATGATCTCGCCGGGCCGTCTGTTTGCCGTGCTGCTGGTTGCTGAGGCCGGTCTGGTCGGCATGCTCGTGACGCTCAACATCGCCTGGTTCGCCGCTTTTTCGGCGCTCGAACTGTGGGCGGTCACCTACCTGCTGCGGCGCTGGGCGTCGTCACGCGCTGAAACGCAGGCGCTGGCCCGTTTTGTCCAGTACCAAGCCTTCGGCTGGGCGCTCTTCGTCGGCGGCTGCGTGGTGCTTGGCTGGAGCCATGCCGACGCGACCGGCGGGCGCTGGAGCTTCGATCTGTTCGACCTGGCCGCTACGTTGCCGGCCGGCAGGTTCCAGACCGCCGCCTTCTATCTGCTGTTCTACGGGCTGGCGGTGCGCACGCCGCTCTTTCCGCTGCATGGCTGGCTGCCCAACATGGCGCAGCACGGCCTGATCGCGGTGGCGCCGGCGCTGATGGTCGGGGTCAAGGTCGGCATCTACGGCATGCTGCGTTTCGTGCTGCCGCTGACGCCGGCCGCGGTGCAGTACTGGCAGCCCTACGTCGTCGGCTTCGCGATGGCCGGCGTTTTCTTCACGGCGGCGCTTGCCTTCCAGCAGACCAACCTGCGCCGCCTGCTCGCCTTCGCCGTGGTCAGCCACACCAGCCTGCTGGTAATCGGCGTGTTCAGCCTGCACGAGTCGGGCATCCAGGGCGCCGTGCTGCTTGCCGCCAACTTCGGGCTGGCGGTGACCGGCATGTGGTTCATCGTCGGCTTCGTCTTCCGCCGGACCGGGACGACCGAACTGGGCGAACTGTCCGGGCTGTTCGAGCGCATACCCTTCCTCGCCATCGCCTTTCTGATTTTCGGCCTGGCCATCGTCGGCATGCCCGGCACCCCGGGCTTCGACGCCGCCCACCTGGTGCTCGAAGCCTCGATCGACAGCTTCGGCGCCCTGTCGACGGTGGCCACCGCGCTCGGCAACGTGGCGGCGGCCGGCTTCCTGCTCTGGGCCTTCCAGCGCGCCTTTCTCAGTCACGGAAAGGCCGGGGCCTACGATGTCGACCGCACCCAGTCGATGGAATATCTGGTGTGCGGCATCGCGCTCGCCGCCATGCTGGCGATCGGCTTCTTCACCGAACCCTGGCTGAACCTGACGGATGCCGCCAGCCAGGCAATGGCCGGGCGTTTTGCACGATGATGCCGCCCCTGCTCTCCCTCTTGCTCGTGCTGCCGTTCTGCGGGGCGCTCCTGCTCTGGCTGTTACCGGCCCGCGCCGCGCGCTTTCTGACTGCCTGCGTGATGCTGGCGACGCTGGCTGCGTCGACCGCGGCGCTGCTCGCCTTCGTCCCGGACGGACAGCGCTTCCAGCTGGGCGAACGCCTGCCCTGGATCGCCAGCCTGAACATTCATTACCAGCTGGGTATCGACGGCCTGTCGGTGCTCTTCCTGCCGGCGACCGCACTCCTCTTCCTCGGCACCCTGGTCGCCCACTGGAACCTCGTGCACACTTCGCCGCGCCTGCATTTCAGCCTGTTGCTGCTGCTGCAGGGCGCGACGCTCGGCATCTTCTGCGCCCTCGATACGGTGTTGTTCTTCTTTTTCTGGGAACTGACCCTGATTCCCCTTTATTTCCTGCTTGCTCGCGGTGGCGTGGGGGAGGGGGCGGTCCGGGCCGCCAGCCGTTACGTCCTGATCATGCTGGCCGGCGGCGTGCCGTTGTTGCTCGCCTTCGTGCTACTGGCAGCCAGTCAGCCGGTGCCGACCTTCGACCTGCCGGCGCTGCTTGCGGTGCCCTTGCCGCGGTCCACCCAGACCACGTTTTTCCTGCTTTGCCTGATCGGCTTCGGCGTCAAGGTGCCGCTGGTGCCGCTGCACACCTGGCTACCACAGTTTGCCCTGGCTGCACCGGGGTCGCTGACCGCGCTGCTGGTCGGGCTCAAACTCGGTGCGTACGGGCTGGTGCGCATCGCCATTCCGCTGGCGCCCGATGCTGCGCAGGATCTGCACTGGCTGCTCGCCGGCCTCGGCACGGTAACCCTGCTCTACGGCGCGGTGAGTATTCTGGCGCAGAGCAACCTGCGCGTGGCGCTGGCCTATGCCAGCGTCTGCCACGTCGGTCTGGCGGTGCTTGGCCTTGCCGCGTTCACGGCGCAGGGCGTGCAGGGCGCGGTGTCCTTGCTGCTCAGCTTTTCGGTGTCCACCGGCGGCGCCTTCCTGCTCCTCGAATTCCTGCGCCAGCGCACCGGGTCGACCGACATCCACAGCCTGGGCGGTGCGGCGAAGACCATGCCGCTGCTCGCCAGCGGCTTCCTGATCTGCGGGCTGGCCGGGGTCGGCATGCCGGGTACCAGCAGTTTTCCCGGCGAGTTCATGCTGATTCTGGCGGCGCTGGAAAGCCATACCGGCGCCGGTATGGCGGCGCTCTTCGGACTGGCCATCGCGGCCGCCGGTTTCCTCTCGTTGTACCGCAGGGCCTTCTTCGGCCCGGCTATCCGCCGTGAAGTCCTCGAAGCCGCAGACCTGCGGCCGCGCGAGTGGGCGGTGCTGGTCATCCTGATCGTTCTGGTCGTCGCCATCGGCGTCCATCCCGGCCCTTGGCTGGAAATCGTCCGCCCGGCGGCCGAGGCCTGGGCGGCGGGGCTGGCGCGCTGATCGACAGAACGCCCGGGCTCAGGGTTTGCGCCGCTTCTCCGGTACGCTGGTGGCCTGCTCGGCGGCCTTCCAGACCTGCTCCAGCGTTGCCAGCAAGCCGGGCGTACTGGGCTTGGGATAGGTAGCGTATAGGGCGATGACCAGTCGTCGGTCGAAATCGACATACAGGCTCGTGCCATGGCTTCCGATCAGGGCGATGCGATTCGCCGATCCGCCGAGATGCACGAAGCCGTAGCGTTGCTCGCTGCCGGCAGCCAGTCCCTTGATCTCCGGGGAGCGCGCGCCCGAGGTTGCGGTCAGGGTCTCGATGAACCATGCCGGAACCTTGCCGCGGTTGCGGTTGCTGCGTGCATCGACCAGCAGTTGTCCGAGTTTGGCGAAATCGCGCAGGGACAGTCCGAGGCCGGCCGCCAGTTCGGTGCCTTGCGGATCGCTCAGCCACAGAACGTCGTGCTCCGGACGGGTGCGCGCCAGCAATTGTTCGCAAAACAGGCGGGAGAGCGGCATGGCACTGCTTTCGGCGAGTACCCAGGCGAGCAGATCGTCATCCGGCGATGCCTCGAAGGCGGGTCCGGAAAGCTCGTTCACCGGCTTGTCCCAACGTCCCGGCCGGGCGAGCCAGGTGCGAATATCCTCGTCTCCCGGACCCGTCGTCCAGCCGGCAGCCTGCCGCCAGGAGTCCACTTCCTCGGCGCTCCAGGAATGCCGCACCTCGCTCTCGAGCAGGCGGCGAATCGACATCTTGCGCAGCCCGCTTGACGCGCTCAAGGTCGACAGAACCCGGCCGACCGATTTGTCGGGCGCCAATTTTCCCTGGTGGATGCCCATCGCGCCGAGCAGATTGAGCAGGGGTCGGGTGGCGTCGAGCAACAGGCGTGGTTTGTCCGGAACCAGCCCGTTGCGGTAGCGCTCGGCGACGACGCGCCCGTTACGCATGACCACCAGGCCGTCGGCATAGACGCGGCTGTCGAGCAGAAATCCGAGACTGCGCGGGCGGCCATCGAGGGGGTCGATGGTCGGAAAGTCGTCCACCGGTCGCTGCCCCGTGGGCGCGGGGGCCGCGTTTCCGGGTGAAGGCAGCCGCCAGGAAGGCATGAACACCTCGCCAGCCTGCAAGCTCAGGCGTTGATTCGCGGTCGCGAGCCAGTTGCTCCGGTCGATCCAGTGGCCGATTTGTTGTGTGCCGACCGGCACCTGCTGGAACTCACAGACCGGTGCTGCTGCGTGAGCACCGGTTGCGGTTGCCAACAGGAGCGGCAGCAGAGGCAGGCGGCGGATCATCGCATCTTCTCCGGTGATTGAGCGGAATGGCGCATCAGGCGGTCACTGGCTTCGCGTACCACATCGTTCAGGTTGCCATGTTTGTCCTGCCGTGCCCGCAGCCAGGCAGCATCGCCGGTACCGTCGGCCACCGCCAGCCGTAGCGGGTTGAGCCAGTGTTCGCAATTCAATGCCCGGGCATCTTCGCTCAGGGATTCCAGCAGGTTCGCCACGCTCTGCTTCAGCGGTTGCTGGCACAGCGCGACCGGGTCCGAGATCATCGCTTCCATCCCGTAGCGACAGGCCTGGAACTTGTTGTAGCGGGCGACGAAAGCCTGTTTGGCGGTATGCAATGCCGGGCGCGTGCGCAGCAGCCAGCGGGCCAGCGACTGAGCAAGGGCCGCCAGCGAGGTGGCCTGCTCGATACTGAGGGGCGTGTCGCAGACGCGAATCTCGACAGTTCCGAATTCCGGCTTGGGGCGAACATCCCAGTAGAGGTCCTTGATGCCCTGGGCGATGCCGCAAGCCTGCAGGAACCCGAAATGCTCCCTGAATTCTTCCCAACTGTTCAGCGCCGGGCACTGCCCGCTGAGCGGAAAGGCCGATACGGCGTTGAGCCGCGCCGACTGGTAGAAGCTGTCGACGCCATCGACGAAGGGCGACGAAGCCGACAGGGCGATGAAAGCCGGCACATGGACGCCGAGCGCCTGGGTCAGCCAGATGGCATCGTCCGCCGAAGTGCAGCCGACGTGGATGTGCTGGCCGAATACGGTGAATTGCTTGGCCAGATAGCCGTAGCGCTGGTAAAGGTCGTTGAAGCGTTCACCCGGGCAAATGCGCCGTTCGGGCCAGTGATGAAAGGGGTGGGTGCCGCCGCCGCAAACCTGGATGTTGTGACGCTCGCAGTGGCTGCGCAGCGTGTCGCGCAAGCCGCCGAGGTCGGCGGCAATGCCGTCCACCGTCGGCTGGGGCTGGGTGCTGATCTCGATCATGCTTTCAGTGATCTCCAGCTTGATCTCACCGTAGCGCTGGTCGTAGTCGAGGCTGCCGATCAGGTCGGTTGCCGCCCGTGTCAGGTCGAAATCCCGCCGCGAAACCAGCTGCAGTTCGAGTTCGACGCCGAGCGAGAGCGCCGCGCTGTCCTTGAATTCGCCGAGTGGCTTGTCGTTCATGCAATACCTCCGCTGCCGCGATTTCCGCTTTCGCATTCCCCGGACTTCACCAGCGCCAGGCGACACAGGGCGGGTCCTGCCAGTTCCATGATGACGGCGGCGAACAAGGGCAAGGTCAGCGCCGAGCGGCCGACTTCCGGGTACAGGGCGGCGATTTCATACGCCATGAATACTGCTGTTGCCGAGAGCGGCTGGATGCCCATGCCGACCAGCACGCGTTTGGGCAGGGGCAGGCTGCCGCCCGACCAGGACAGGGCGCCGACCTTGGCGACAGCCCGGACAACGAGCAGGCCAAGCGCCTGCAGTCCGGCAAGCCAGGTGAAGTCCTGCCAAGGCAGCGAGGCGCCGACGATCACGAAAAGAATGATTGCCAGCAACCAGTGCCCCTCGGGTAACTGGGTATAGCGCAGCGTCTGCTGCCGGTCACGCGAGGCGAGCAGGACGCCCATCAAAAAGAGGGTCAGGAAGACCGGCACGGCGAGCATCCGGGCGATGCCAACGGCCAGCATGGCGCAGGCGACCAGCACGAAGACTTGCGCCAGCGAGCGCTTGGGCAGGCTGCGCGCGATGGTCAATGCCAGCCACGTGCCTATACCGGCAACCAGCAAGGCGCCTGCGGCAACCCAGAGCGGGTGGATGAGCGCATTCAACCAGTCTTCGCTGAGTTCGGCATGAACCACGCCGAGTACGACGGTAAAGGCGATGAACGAGGCGGCTGCGCCAATTGCCGTGTGCAGGATGATGCGTTCGGTGACCTGCCCCTGGGCCTTGGCTTCCTCGACGGTGAGCAGCACCACCGCCGGCGCCGAGGCCATGGTGACGGCAGCGGTCGCCGCCGCCCAGGCGGGGCTGAGACCGACCAGCCAGAGCGCAAAGCCGAAGATGAGAATGAACGACAGGCCAATGTCGGCCGAGGTGCTGCGCAGCAACTCACGATTGCGGAACAGCCAGCCAAGGTCGAGCCGTCGCCCCACTTCCATCATCAGCAAACCGAGCGCAGCGTCGGCAATCGGTCGCGCCTGGGCCAGTGCTTCGATGCTGATCCAGCCAAGCACGGCGGGGCCGAAAAGGGTACCGGCCAGCACGTAGCCGATGACCTTCGGCCACCCGGCATGCTTGTGCAGCCATTCGCCGATCAGCAGGCCGACGACCAGCAGCAGGCTGAACAAGGCCAGCGAGTCGATGCTCTCGGGAAAGGGCGGCAGGAAGAACAGCCGTTCGATCAGGTTGTCCCAGAGCGAACGCAGGGGGGTGACGACGGTGTCGAGCATCAGGCTGCCCGTGCCACGGTCGACGCCGGAAATGGGTCGAAATTTACCATCGGCGGCCGCGCGCCGCGTTCAGGAATTCATCAAGGATCGGATTGCAGTTCAACAGGTCGGGGCTGCCGGGCGGATGAAACTCGGGATGCCACTGCAGGCCGAGCACATAGGGCCGGCCCTCAAGACGGATGGCTTCGATCAGGCCGTCTTCCGCGCTGCGGGCCTCGACGCGCAAGCCCTTGCCGAGCGCCTTGATCGCCTGATGGTGAATCGAGATCACCTTGCCGCCCGCACAGTCCGGATAGAGCTTGGCGAGGCCGGAAGCGGGCTCCCATTCGATGGCGTGGGCGTGCTTGTCGTAATCTTCGTGCACATGCACTTCCGGGGCTTCGTATTGCGTCGCAATGTCCTGGTAGAGGGTTCCGCCCAGCGCCACATTGATCAGCTGGAGGCCGCGACAAATGCCGAGCACCGGCCTGCCAGCTTCCATGAATTCATGCAGCAGTTCCATCTCGTAGGCGTCGCGCTGGCGGTCACCCGCCCAGTCCGGATGCAGGAATGGTCGCCGGGTCGGTTGTCGCGTTGTCCTGGGTCGCGCTGGCGGTCACCCGCCCAGTCCGGATGCAGGGCCTGCTCGCCATAGGATGGCGGACTGATATCGGCGCCTCCCTGGAGCACCAGCCCGTCGAGGTACTGGGGGTAGTCGGAAAGCCGGATGCTGCTCCGGTGCACCATGCCGTCGCCGCTGACCGAGGGAATCATGAACACCATCACCTCGCGTGACATGACCCAGTGCGCCACCGATTGTTCCAGGTATTGCAGCGACTTCGACTGCAGGCCGGTGGCACCGGGCTGCGGGTGATAGATGCGGGCTGAAAGCCCGATCCGCAAGGGGCCTTTGGCCATGATGATCCTCCGCGATTGCCGGCCGGCACGCCGGCCCGGATTGAAGCAAGGTCAGTCAGAATACCTTGCCCGAGCCGCCGATCCGGTGCGACGTGGCCGGCGGGGCGAATGATTGCAATGGCAGGCTGGCAGCCGCAAGCGTGCCGACGGGGTTGTGGTCCGCCTCATTGTAAAGCATTCGGGAAGTCACCGGCGGCGCGAGCGTTTCCCGCGACCCGGCTGGTGCGGGCGGGGGCGGTCAGGCCTTTTTCACGAACTCCGATTTCAGCTGCATGGCGCCGATCCCGTCGATCTTGCAGTCGATATCGTGGTCGCCCTCGACGAGGCGGATATTCCTGACCTTGGTGCCGACCTTGACCACCGACGACGAACCCTTGATTTTCAGGTCCTTGATGACCGTGACCGAATCGCCGTCCTGCAATTCGTTGCCGTTGGCGTCGCGCCAGACACGCTTTTCCTCAGCGTTTTCGCCGGCGGCGTCCGGGTGCCATTCATGGGCACATTCCGGGCAGATGTACAGGCCGCCATCTTCGTAGGTGAATTCCGAACCGCATTGCGGACATTTGGGCAAGGCACTCATGTTGCTTCCTTCTCAGTAATCTTCTTCATTGCCGCCCATCAGGTTGGGGAGCAGGAGGTAGGCGCGGCGCAGCGCGCTGCTCAGGTCTTCGCAGACATTGTCTTCGCCGAGATGGTCGATGAAGCCGGAGCGGAACAGCAGCGAGCCGGGCTGCGAGTTCATGCCGCAGACGATCAGCGTGCAGCCCCGCTTTTTCAGCTTGTCGAGCAGGTTTTCCAGACCTTCGAGGCCGGTGGTGTCGAGCTGGATGAGGCGCGCCATGTCGAGGATGACGACTTCCGGGTGGCCTTCGCGCGGATCGAGCAACTCTTCCAGCTTGTTCACCGCGCCGAAGAACAGCGAGCCGAACAACTGCCAGGCGGCGACGCGCATGGTGCCATCCGGGTAAAGGAATTGCGGTTCATGCGCTTCTTCGGCGAGCGGCAGACGTTCGATTTTGGTCAGTTCCGACATCCGGTAGATGAAGAACAGGCTGGCCAGCACCATGCCCAGTTCGACGGCGATGGTCAGGTCGAAGAGTACGGTGACGAAGAAGGTGGTGAGCAGAATCACCCGGTAGTTGTAGGAAAACCGGCGCAGCTCCATGAATTCGTGCCATTCGCCCATGTTGACCGCAACCACCATGACGATGGCCGACAGCGTGGCCAGCGGCACGTAGGAGGCGAGCGGCGCGGCGACCAGCACGATGCCGAGCAGGACGAAGGCATGGACGACTCCGGCAATCGGTGTCCGGCCACCGGATTTGACATTGGTTGAGGTGCGGGCGATGGCGCCGGTTGCCGCAAAGCCACCGAACAGCGGGGCGGCGATGTTGGCCATGCCCTGGGCCATCAGCTCCTGGTTAGGATCGTGGCGGTCGTCGATCTGGCTGTCGGCAACGCGCGCCGAGAGCAGCGATTCGATGGCGCCAAGCAGGGCGATGGTGATCGCCGGCGAGATCAGCTTGCCGAAGTCGTTGATCGACAGGCTGGGCAGGCCGAAGTTGGGGAGTTCCTGCGGAATGCCGCCAAAGCGGCTGCCAATCGTTTCCACCGGCAGGTTAAACAGGAAGGCCGCCAGGGTCCCGACGAACAGCACAGCGAGCGGGCCCGGCGCCCGGCGCAGCAATGCGAAACGCTGGGCCAGCCGGTTGTAGGAGAGGAGGAAGATGAAACAGGCACTGGCCAGCCCCAGTGTTGGCAGGTCGACGGTATGCGCGTTGGCCGCCAGTGTCTCGATGCGGCCGAAGAATTCGGCCGGCAGGTTGTCGATCTTCAGCCCGAAGAAATCCTTGATCTGGGCGAGGAAGATGACCACCGCGATGCCGTTGGTGAAGCCGATGACCACGGTGACCGGGATAAAGCGGATCAGTTGCCCCATGCGGGCGATGCCCATGGCGAGCAGGAAGATGCCGGCAAGGATGGTGGCGCCCATCAGGTTGGCGTAACCATGGATGGCGACGATGCCGTAGACGATGGGGATGAAGGCGCCGGTCGGGCCGCCGATCTGTACGCGCGAGCCGCCGAGCAGCGAGGTGATGAGGCCGGCGACGATGGCAGTCCAGATGCCCGCTGCGGGCGAAACGCCGGAGGCGATGGCGAAGGCCATGGCCAGCGGCAGGGCGAGCACGCCGACCGTGATGCCCGAGGCCAGATCCTTGCCGAATTGCGCCCGGTTGTAGGTCGGCAGGCAGTCCAGCAACTTGGGGTGGAAGGCGATTTTCATGGCGCGGGCTCGAAGGGCAAGCGCAGGATTATATGGGGATCAGATTATTCGTCAATGGTAATCACATGTTAATATTTGGCGATCTAATCAATGGATGCGAAGTCATGGAAAAGCGAACCGCGCGCCTGACCATATTGATCGACCCGATGAAAAAGCAGCTTTTCGAGGAAATCTGCGCCGCCCAGGATCTGACGCCGTCGCAGGTGGTGCGCCGGCTGGTGCGCCAATACATCATCGATAATGCCGGCGGCCGCGAATTGCCGGCGTGGCTCAAACCGGCGGGCAAGGCCGGCGAATAGGATTCAGTCCTGCTCCGGCCCGGGTTTTGGCCGCAGCTTGTCCGGATGGTGGGTGGCGATGTAGCTGTCGTACTTGGCCTGCATTTCCGGCGCCTGCTTGGCCAGTTCACGCAGGATGCGCGACACCGCCCACAGCATCACGACGATGCCGCCGACCGTGCACGCGACAGCTTCCGCAGCCGAACTCGGGAAGTTGGTCAAAATAGCCCCCTTGCCAGCGGCGAACCAGCTGGCACCGATGCCGACGCAGAAGAGGCCGAACACATCGACCAGCGCATAGGCGAAAATGCGGCCGGTGAGTTTCGGGCGGGGCGGACGGGTCATCGGGATCATGGGCGTGCCTTATAATGAAGCATCGCCATTTTGCCCGATCCCTTGCCGCCATGTTGCGCTCCCTCCTGGTTTTTCTTGCTGCCTGTGCCTGTCTGCTCGCGCCGGTTGCCCGCGCTGCCGATGCGTCGCCGCTGGTCGAAATCTACATGCCCTCGCCGTGCCTTGCCTGCATCGACTGGGGCAGTTACTTGGCAGACCGCGGTTTTCGTGTGGCCTACAAGGAAACGGCCGACATGGCAGCCGTGAAGCGCCGGTTCAAGGTGCCCAAGGATGTCGAATCGGTGCATACGGCGGTGGTCGGCGGTTATTTCGTCGAAGGCCACGCCTATGCCGAGGATATTCACGAATTGCTGCGCGACAAGCCCAAGGCGCGCGGCATCGCGGTGCCCGGCCTGCCGCGCGGTGCGCCGGGCCGGGAATTGTCGAATCCGACCTGCGAAACGGCGTGCACCATGCTCGACAACACGGGTGGCGAGCGCGAGGTACGGCGCGAACTGTTCAACACCATGCTGGTCAAGCCCGACGGTTCGACCAGCATCTGGGCTCGCCACTGAGCACCGGGTGAACGCGCAGTTCAGCCGGCGCTGCCCAGCAGTTCCGCGAACTGGCGGCGTGCCCAGTCGAGGTCGGCCTCGCCCGCCTGCGGGTCGTAGTGCTGGCGAACGCTTTGCTGGATGACCCCGTCGCCGCGGAACCGGTAACTGGTCTCGATGCGTGTCAGTTCCCGCGGCTCGGCCCGGTTGACCACATAGCAGGTGCTCTCGGGCAGCAGTTTCTCTGCCGTCGTGCCGCTCGCCCGGGCGGCAATCTGCGTCGCGGCGATGCGCCCGAGGCCGGCTGCCAGCTGGCCGGTTTTCGGGTACTGGCCGAACAGCGGCGATACCTTGTCGAGCAGGTCGCCCACCAGGAAGATGCGTTCGTCTTCCGGCGCCTGCAGCGTTACCGGGTCGACGGCGGCCCAGCCGCTCGGCTTGCCGTCCGGTGTCGTGCCGATCAATCCACTGTTCCAGACGAGGTCGGCTGCCTGTTGCGGCGGCATCAGGATCGCGTCGGTGAAATCGATGGTGTCGAAATCGGTGACGATGCGGCGCTTAAACGGGTCGAGCGACTTGATCCGCGCCTGGGGCAGATAGGTGATCTGGTCGCGGTAGGCGTCGCGGAAGATGCGGTCGAAGCTGAGTGCCGGCAGGTTCGGGTCGAGAACGATCAGGCGTCCCTTGATTTGGCGCGTCTTCAGCCACCAGGCGATCAGTCCGGCCCGTTCGTAGGGCGCCGGCGGGCAGCGGTACGGCATGGGCGGAATGGTCATCACCAGATCGCCGCCGCGGAAGGCTTCCAGCTTGGCCTTGAGCGCCAGATGGTCGCGGCCGGCCGGGAAGGCCGAAGGAAAATGTTGCCGGGTATGGGTGGCACTGTCGCGGTCGACGCCGAACCAGGCCGAAAAATCCTCGCGGATGCCGGCGGCGAGTAGCAGCCAGTCATAGCCGAACTTGCCGGACGTCGTCGCGACTTCGCGCTGCTGGCGGTCGATGCCGTTGACCTCGGCCGCGACGAAGCGGTAACCGAAGCGCCGCGCCGCGCGCCGGGGATCGTGCTGCAGCCACTCGCCCTTGGCGAGGCCGACCAGCCAGCGGTTGGACAGTGGCTGCGACCAGAATTCCGGCTGGCGGTCGATCAGCACGACGTCAAGTTGCGGTGCCAGTTCGCGCAGCTGGCGCGCCGCCGCCAATCCACCCCAGCCGGCGCCAACCACGACGACACGTCCGCCCGTAGTGCTAGCCAGCGACCATGCAGGGAGCGCATACAGGCCAAGGGCAGCGGTCAGCAACGATCTGCGTTTCATTGAGGAAAATTTCCCCAAAGGCAATAAAAACAGTCGAAATAAGTTTTTTGGACGCTTGATTTATTCACAGAAATATTGCTGGATCGAATCGTATGTCGAGTTTCGCAAAAAATTACTTGGCGGATCGTGTTGTGTTTCGCAAAAATCAATTGAATCAGTTGGTTATAAATTCGCTCAAGATTCGTGCAGGGTAAGAAAAATCCTTGCGGCCCCGCGACTTAGTCAAGACATCAAGGATTCATTCACAGACTTATCCACAGATTTTGTGGATAGTTGTGAAACCCTTCGCTGGCGTGATGGATTGGGCGTCAAAGTTAAAGTGATACCTTAGGTATTGGCAGAAATTTTGCTGCGTCGCAATAAAAATGGCCCGCGAAGCAGGCCATCATTTTTCTCGGAAGCTACTTGACACGCATGCCTGGTTCAGCCCCGGAATCGGGCGCTAGCAGGTAGATTCCCGGGGTTTTGCCGGTACTGTCCGAAGCCGCCAGCACCATGCCTTCGGAGAGGCCAAACTTCATCTTGCGCGGCGCCAGGTTGGCGACAATCACCGTCAGGCGACCGACCAGCTGCGCCGGGTCGTAGGCCGCCTTGATACCGGCGAAGACGTTGCGCGTCTGTTCCTCGCCGACATCGAGCGTCAGGCGCACCAGCTTGTCGGCACCTTCAACCTGCTCGGCGTTGGCGATGCGGGCAATACGCAGGTCGACCTTCATGAAGTCGTCGATCGTGCAGTGCTCCCCGGCCGCTGTTTCGGCCTTGATTTCCTTCTGCTGGTGCTCGGCGTGGCGCTGCGGTGACTGCGCTTCCGGGGCGGGGGCCAGCGATTCCTTGTTGGCTTCGACCAGCTTTTCGATCTGCTTGGGGTCGACGCGCGTCATCAGGTGTTCGTAGGGATTGATCACGTGCCCGGCGGCGAGCAGCGTTTGCGTGTCGGTCCATGCCAGCGGTGAGAGATTCAGGAATTTCTCGACCTTGCCCGCGACCACGGGCAGCACCGGCTTGAGCATGACCGTAAGCAGGCGGAACAGGTTCAGTGCATTGCTGCAGGCGGCGTGCAGCTCGACCTCACGGCCCTCCTGCTTGGCCAGTTCCCAGGGCTTGACGCTATCCACATACTGATTGGCCGCGTCGGTCAGCAGCATGATTTCGCGCATCGCCTTGGCGAATTCGCGTGCTTCGTAGAGCTCGGCAACGCGGCCGGCAGCTTCCTGGATGGACTTGATCGCCGGCAGGTCGGCAGAGGCCGGCGCGAGCTGGCCGTTGAAGCGCTTGGCGATGAATCCGGCCGCGCGGCTGGCGATATTGACGTACTTGCCCACCAGGTCGGAATTGACGCGGGCGACGAAGTCATCGAGGCTGAGGTCGATGTCTTCCATGCTCGCCGACAGCTTGGCGGCGTAGTAGTAACGCAGCCATTCCGGGTTCAGCCCGGTGTCGAGGTAGCTCTGCGCGGTGATGAAAGTGCCGCGCGATTTGGACATTTTTGCGCCGTCGACCGTGAGAAAGCCGTGCGCGAAGATCTTCGTCGGCGTGCGATAGCCGGCGTGGGCCAGTTCGGCCGGCCAGAACAGGGCGTGGAAGTAGAGGATGTCCTTGCCGATGAAGTGGTAGAGCTCCGTCGTCGAGTCGGGCCTGAACCAGTCGTTGAAGTCGAGCCCGTTCCTGCTGCACAGGTTCTTGAACGAACCCATGTAGCCGATCGGCGCGTCGAGCCAGACGTAGAAGTACTTGCCCGGCGCGTCGGGGATCTCGAAACCGAAGTAGGGGGCGTCGCGCGAAATGTCCCAGTCGGTCAGCTTGTTCTCACCGGGGGCGCCCAGCCATTCCTGCATCTTGTTGGCGGCTTCCGGTTGCAGCACGCCGTTGTCGCGGCTGGTGTACTGGCGCAGGAAGGCTTCGCAGCGCGGGTCGGAGAGCCTGAAGAAGTAGTGTTCGGAGGTGCGCAGCTCGGGCTTGGCGCCGGAGACGGCCGAGTAAGGATTGATCAGGTCGGTCGGCGCGTAGGCGGCGCCACAGACTTCGCAGTTGTCGCCGTACTGGTCCTTGGCGTTGCACTTGGGGCATTCGCCCTTGATGAAGCGGTCGGGCAGGAACAGTTGTTTGACCGGGTCGTAAAACTGCTCGATGGTGCGCGTCTCGATCAGCTTGGCGGAACGCAGCTTGAGGTAAATGTCGTTGGCGCAGTCGCGGGTTTCGTCGGAATGCGTGCTGTAGTAATTGTCGAATCCGACGCCGAAACCGGCAAAATCGCGGGTGTGCTCGCCGAGGACGCGGGCGATCAGCGCTTCCGGCGTGATGCCCTCCTTCTCGGCGCGCAGCATGATCGGCGTGCCGTGCGTGTCGTCGGCGCAGACGTACCAGCACTCGTTGCCGGCCATTTTCTGGTAGCGCACCCAGATGTCCGTCTGGATATATTCGACCAGATGGCCGAGGTGAATGGCGCCATTGGCGTAGGGCAGGGCGGAGGTGACGAGGATCTTGCGCGGCATGACGTGGCCAAATCAGAAATAAAGCGCGATTTTACCGCGAGCGCGTCGATGTTCGGGGTTTGCGGTATACTGTACAAAATCGCTCGGGTATTGCCCGGGCTGTCCATTGCCATCCCAACCGGAGTTTCCATGAGTCTCACCGAACAGCAAATCAAGGCTGCGCTCACTGCCGCGGTCGACCCCAATACAGGCAAGGATTTCGTCGCCGGCAAGGCGGTGAAGAACGTCAGGATCGACGGCGACGACGTGTCCTTCGACATCGAACTTGGCTACCCGGCGAAAACCCAGATCGATCCCGTCCGCAAGCAGGTGATCGCCGCCGTGCGCGCGCTGCCGGGCGTCGGCAACGTTTCGGCAAACGTCTTCAGCAAGATCGTCGCGCACTCGGTGCAACTGGGTGTCAAGCTGCTGCCGGGGGTCAAGAACATCATCGCCGTCGCTTCCGGCAAGGGCGGCGTCGGCAAGAGCACGACGGCGGTCAACCTGGCCCTGGCGCTGGCCCAGGAAGGCGCCAGCGTCGGCATCCTCGATGCCGACATCTACGGCCCGTCGCAGCCGCAAATGCTTGGTCTCGCGGGCCAGCAGCCGGAATCGAAGGACGGCAGCAGCATGGAGCCGCTGGAGGCCTATGGCCTGCAGGCGATGTCGATCGGCTTCATGGTCGATGTCGAGACGCCGATGGTCTGGCGCGGCCCGATGGTCGCCCAGGCGCTCGATCAGCTGCTCGGCCAGACCAACTGGCGTGGTCTCGATTATCTGATCGTCGACATGCCGCCGGGCACCGGCGACATCCAGCTGTCGCTGACCCAGAAGGTGCCGGTGACCGGCGCCGTGATCGTCACGACGCCGCAGGACATCGCCCTGATCGACGCGCGCAAGGGCCTGAAGATGTTCGAGAAGGTCAATGTGCCGATCCTCGGCATCATCGAGAACATGAGCATCCATATCTGCTCGAAGTGTGGCCATGAGGAGCATATCTTCGGGACCGGCGGCGGCGAGAAGATGTGTGCCGACTACGGCGTCGAGTTCCTCGGCAGCCTGCCGCTGGAAATGGCCATTCGCGAGATGGCCGACGGCGGCAAGCCGACGGTCGTTGGCGCGCCGGATTCGCGCACCGCCGAGATCTACCGCGCTATCGCCCGCCGCATTGCGGTCAAGATTGCCGAGAAGGCCAAGGACATGACGTCGAAGTTCCCCAATATCGTCGTGCAGAACACCTGAAATTTCGCTTTTCCCCACAGCAAAGGCGGGTAAAATCCCGCCTTTATTTTTGTCCACCGCAGCAGGGAAAAATGGCTATCAAATCAGATAAATGGATACGCCGCATGGCGGCCGAGCACGGCATGATCGAGCCGTTCGAACCGGAACTCGTGCGCGAGGCCAATGGCCAGAAGATCGTCTCCTACGGCACCTCCAGCTACGGCTACGATATCCGCTGCGCCCGCGAATTCAAGGTATTCACCAACATCAACTCGACCGTCGTCGATCCCAAGGCCTTCGATCCGAAGTCCTTCGTTGAGATCGAGTCCGATGTCTGCATCATTCCGCCGAACTCCTTCGCGCTGGCCCGCACCATGGAATATTTCCGTATTCCGCGCTCGGTGCTGACGGTTTGTCTTGGCAAATCAACCTACGCGCGCTGCGGGATCATCGTCAATGTGACGCCCTTCGAGCCGGAGTGGGAAGGCTATGTGACGCTGGAGTTCTCCAACACGACGCCGCTGCCGGCCAAGATCTACGCCGGCGAAGGTTGCGCCCAGGTGCTGTTCTTCGAGTCCGACGAAATCTGCGAAACCTCGTACAAGGATCGTGGCGGGAAATACCAGGGGCAGGTCGGCGTGACGCTGCCCAAAATCTGACGCTTCCCCGTAACGAAAACGTCTTATTCTGTGACCCGCTGCGGCGGGTCGCCGCTTTTCAAGGATACACAATGCGCTTCCAGTTCCCTGTCATCATCATCGACGAAGACTTCCGCTCGGAGAATACTTCCGGCCTCGGTATCCGGGCATTGGCCGAAGCCATCGAGAAGGAAGGTCTGGAAGTGCTGGGCGTCACCAGCTACGGCGACCTGACCTCGTTCGCCCAGCAGCAGAGCCGCGCCTCGGCCTTCATCCTGTCGATCGATGACGAGGAACTGGCGCTCGAGCCGGAAGAGACACTGGCAGAACTGCGCGCCTTCGTCAGCGAAATCCGCAACCGCAATGCCGAAATTCCCATCTTCCTGCATGGCGAAACGCGAACCAGTCGTCACATCCCGAACGACGTGCTGCGCGAGCTGCATGGCTTCATCCACATGTTCGAGGACACGCCCGAATTCATCGCGCGCAGCATCAAACGCGAAGCCAACGCCTATCTCGACAGCCTGCCGCCGCCGTTCTTCCGCGCCCTGGTTCATTACGCGGCGGATGGCTCGTATTCCTGGCACTGCCCGGGTCACTCGGGCGGCGTCGCCTTCCTGAAGTCGCCGGTCGGCCGGATGTTCCACCAGTTCTTCGGCGAAAACATGCTGCGCGCCGATGTCTGCAATGCGGTCGAGGAACTCGGCCAGCTGCTTGACCACACCGGGCCGGTCGCCGCTTCCGAACGCAACGCGGCGCGCATCTTCAACTCGGACCACCTGTATTTCGTCACCAACGGCACCTCGACGTCGAACAAGATCGTCTGGCACTCGACCGTGGCGCCCGGCGACATCGTGGTCGTCGACCGCAACTGCCACAAGTCCATCCTGCACGCGATTATGATGACCGGGGCGATCCCCGTTTTCCTGATGCCGACGCGCAACAACTTCGGTATCATCGGACCGATCCCGAAAAGCGAGTTCGCTTGGGAGAGCATCCAGCAGAAAATCGCTGCCAACCCGTTCATCACTGACAAGACGGCCAAGCCGCGCGTGCTGACCATTACCCAGTCGACCTACGACGGCATTCTCTACAACGTCGAGGATATCAAGGAAGAACTGGACGGCAGGATCGACACCCTGCACTTTGACGAAGCCTGGCTGCCGCATGCCGCCTTCCATGATTTCTACGGCGATTACCACGCCATCGGCGCCGATCGTCCGCGCTGCAAGGAGTCGATGGTCTTTTCGACGCAATCGACGCACAAGCTGCTCGCCGGCCTGAGCCAGGCCTCGCAGATCCTGGTGCAGGATGCCGAGAACAACAAGCTCGACCGCGACATCTTCAACGAAGCCTACCTGATGCACACCTCGACGTCGCCGCAGTACTCGATCATCGCTTCCTGCGACGTGGCGGCGGCGATGATGGAGGAGCCGGGCGGCACTGCGCTGGTCGAGGAATCGATCACCGAAGCCCTCGATTTCCGCCGCGCCATGCGCAAGGTGGACGAGGAGTGGGGCGCCGACTGGTGGTTCAAGGTCTGGGGGCCGGACGACCTGTCGGAAGAAGGCATCGAGGAGCGCGAGGCGTGGATGCTCAAGCCGGGCGAGCGCTGGCACGGCTTCAACAACCTGGCCGACGGCTTCAACATGCTCGACCCGATCAAGGCGACGATCATCACTCCGGGCCTCGACGTCGACGGCGACTTCGCCGACGAATTCGGCATCCCGGCTGCCATCGTCACCAAGTACCTGGCCGAGCACGGCGTTATCGTCGAGAAGTGCGGTCTCTACAGCTTCTTCATCATGTTCACCATCGGTATCACCAAGGGCCGCTGGAACACGCTGGTGACGGCGCTGCAGCAGTTCAAGGACGATTACGACAAGAATCATCCGCTGTGGAAGGTGCTGCCCGAGTTCGTGCAGAAGAACCCGCGCTACGAGCGCGTCGGCCTGCGTGACCTATGCACGCAGATCCACAGCGTCTACAAGCAGAACGACGTGGCCCGCCTGACAACCGAAATGTATCTTTCCGACATGGTACCGGCCATGCGTCCGGCCGATGCCTTCGCCAGGATGGCGCACCGCGACATCGAGCGGGTGCCGGTCGACGAACTCGAAGGCCGCGTCACGGCCGTGCTGCTGACGCCTTACCCGCCGGGAATTCCGCTGCTGATTCCGGGCGAGCGCTTCAATTCAACAATCTGCAGTTACCTGAAGTTCGCCCGCGAGTTCAATGCCCGCTTCCCCGGCTTCGAGACGGACGTGCACGGACTGGTCAAGGGTGCCGACGGCAGCTACTACGTCGATTGCGTGCGCTGAAAGCCGCAAGGGGCGGCGAACGGATCACGAAAGCGGCGCCGGGGCACCCGATGCGAACCTCACACCTTTGATTCCCCTTTTGCTATGCTCCTGAAAAATAATCCGTACGCTACGGTGTTCGCGTTCGGGAGAGTGTGAAACAAGGGGTATCTCATCGACTTCCTCGCGAAAATTTCCGGCGGACCACACGGCGACAAACGCTGGCGCGGCTTCCTGCTCGCTCTCGGCGCCTATCTTGTGGCCACGCTGCTGCTCTTCCTTGGCCATGTCGCCGGGCTGATCGGCCTGCCCGGCCTGCTCGCCAGCGTTGCGCTGATCGCCGTCATTAACCTGGCGCTGCTTGCCGCGTTCAAGCTGAAATTCAACGAGCGCTTCGCCGACCCGGCGCTCATGCTCGTGCAGACGCTGGCGGCGATCACGGTGATCATGTTCGTCGCCTTTCACTTCGAGCGCGAACGCAGCCTGGTGCTGGCCTGGTGCCTGGTCGTGATGCTGTTCGGCGTCTTCCGCTTCACGCCCCGCGATTTCGGCACCACCACGCTGTACATGCTGGCTGGCTACGCGCTGGTCATCAACCTGCTGATGAGCTTGAAGCCCGCCACGGTCGATGTGTTCATCGAGTGGTATCAGTGGGCCTGGCTGGCGCTGCTGTTGCCGCCTTTCGCCTGGATCGGGGCGCGCATTGGCGTGATGCGGGCACGTGTCATGCGTTCCAATGCCGAACTGCTCAATGCACTGGGCACCATTCAGGACATGGCGACGCACGATTCGCTGACCGGCCTGCACAACCGCGTTTCGCTGGCCGATGCGCTCGAGCATGCAGTCAACAAGGCGCGGCGCACTGGCGAGAGTCTGGCGGTTCTGTTCATCGACCTCGACGGCTTCAAGACTGTCAACGACACGCTTGGACATTCGACCGGCGACCATTTGCTACGCGAAATCGCCCACCGCCTGCGTGCAAAGATTCGCGAAAGCGATCTGGTGGCGCGGCTTGGCGGCGATGAGTTCGTGGTCATGGTCGAGTCCGTTGCCGACCGGACCAGCCTGCAGCTCGTCGCCGCGAAGATTCTTGCGGCGGTCGGCGAACCGATGCAGCTGCAAGGCCATGATGTCACGGTGACGGCCAGCATCGGCATCGCGGTGTTCCCGGAAGACGGCGCCGATGTCTCGACCCTGCTCGCCAATGCCGACATGGCGATGTATCGCGCCAAGGCGCTTGGCCACAACCGCGCCAATGAGTATTCGTCCGATCTCGGCGAGAGCGTCGTCGAGCGCTTCGAAATCGAGAAGGGTCTGCGCGAAGCCCTGAAGAACAACGAATTTCACCTCTACTACCAGCCGAAAATCGAGTTCAGCTCAGGCAAGCTGCTCGGCGTCGAGGCGCTGATCCGCTGGCACCATCCAACGCTGGGCGTGCTCGGCCCCGACCGTTTCATTCACGTCGCCGAATCCAGCAATTTCATCATTCAGCTGGGCAAGTGGATCATCGAACAGGCCTGCCGCCAGGCCAGCGCCTGGCGCCACGCAAGCCTGCCGCACTTCGCGATCGCCGTGAATCTCTCCGCCCATCAACTGTCCGACCCGTCGCTGGCGGAACACGTTTCCGAGGCGTTGCGGGCCAGCGGTGCCGATCCGTCCATGCTCGAATTCGAAATTACCGAGACGGCGGTGATGAAGAACATGGAGGAGGCCGTCGCCCTGCTTGAGTCCCTGCGCGCCCTCGGCGTGCGCCTCGCCATCGACGATTTCGGCACCGGCTACTCCTCGCTCGCCTATCTTAAGGCGCTGCCGGTGGACATCCTCAAGGTCGATCGTGCCTTCGTCAAACACCTGCCGCACAACCGCGACGATCTCGCCATCACTCGCGCCGTCATTGCCATGGCGCATGGCCTGTCGATGACGGTCGTCGCCGAGGGGGTGGAAGCGCAATGCCAGTTCGATTCACTGCGCGACGAGGGCTGCGACGAGTTTCAGGGATTCTATTGCCGCCCGGCGATGGAGAGCCACGATCTCGAAACCCTGGTGCGCCGCCATGGGTTGGTGATTCCGGCGCAGACGTAAAGCGCCCCGGTTTTTGCCACTTTTTGGCAGTCGACCGCAACAGGCGCCGGAAACAGGGTGTAAGCCTTCCGTAGTGACTTGCGGGTCAAACTGAGTGCGCGCGCTCATCGCGAAACGAGGCAGGCGACATGTGTTACGGCAGGGCGCCCCGGTGTAAAGTGCCGATATGGCACCAACAGTCTTGCGTGATGGTCAGTTCCGTCTGTTTTTCTTCTCACGGGAAGAGGCACGTATTCATGTTCATGTCTCTCATCCGGACGGCGAGGCAAAATTCTGGCTGACGCCGGATGTTCATCTGGCAATCGCCGTCGGACTCAACCAGCGCCAAATCCGCGAAGCGCAGTCGGTCGTTGAAACTCACATCGGAGAAATCAAAAATGCCTGGCACCGCCATTTCGACTCCTGAGGTTACCCACGTTTCAAAACACGGGTTCTGGCTGCTACTGGCTGACGAAGAGTTGCTGCTTCCGTTTGAGCAATTCCCGTGGTTTCGCCGGGCCACCATAGAGCAACTAGCCCATGTCGAATGGCCGACGCCGGAGCACCTGTACTGGCCGGAACTGGATATAGACCTTGCGCTTGAGTCGATCCGTCGACCGGATGCGTTTCCTCTGGTTTCAATAGGAGGAGGAAGATGAGTCAAGGGGTTTTCGAGCTTGGTCCCTGAGCCTGTCAGAAATTTTGTGTGTGAGGCATAACATGTTGCAAAGGAGCATGTATGCCAAGCAAGACGAGCAGGAAGAAGCCGGCAGCGGCGCTGCCCATCATTCCCAAAGAACTCATTGACCAGAT
>Ga0209202_1000165_pt1 | contig 71887 bp, 86 predicted proteins | sample AD_UKC032_MetaG_FD_184416 | JGI IMG/M metagenome (GOLD analysis project Ga0209202, IMG submission 184416) | Active sludge microbial communities of municipal wastewater-treating anaerobic digesters from USA - AD_UKC032_MetaG (SPAdes) (version 2) | ecosystem: Engineered > Bioreactor > Anaerobic >... | reverse complement strand
AAAAAAGAAAATAAAGAAAAAGAAGATAAAGAAAAAGAAGATAAAGAAAAAGAAGATAAAGAAAAAGAAGATAAAGAAAAAGAAGATAAAGAAAAAGAAGATAAAGAAAAAGAAGATAAAAATAATAAGAAGGATTCTAAAGAAGATAAAAAAGAGAAAGAAAAAGAAGATAAAAATAATAAGAAGGATTCTAAAGAAGATAAAAAAGAGAAAGAAAACATAGCCTAATTTATTTAATATATAATAATGATTATTGTTATTTTTACTACAATAATCCTTATAAATCAAGTTAATTTTTCTAAGTTATGACTGCAGAGTTTATTAGAAAAGAGGGTGAATCAGCTGCTTATTCTCAAGGATATGACAGTGAGCTTATGGAAATTGATTCTGAATTAGAAGAACTTCTTAAAAAACAAACAGCAAAAATAAAAGTTATTGGTGTTGGTGGAGGGGGAAATAATACTTTAAGCAGAATTCATGAGATTGGTGTTAAGGGTGGTGAGATGATTGCAGTTAATACTGATGCTCAGGATTTGTTATATACTAATGCTGATAAAAAAATTTTAATTGGAAAAGAATTAACTCGTGGAATGGGTGCAGGAAGTAATCCTCAGATTGGAGAAGAAGCTGCAAAAGAATCAGAACACGAGATAAAGAAAAAACTGGAAGGTTCGGATATGGTTTTTATTACTTGTGGTTTAGGTGGAGGAACAGGAACTGGTGCAGCACCAATTATTGCAGACATTGCAAAAAAATCAGGAGCATTAACAATCGGTGTAGTTACAATGCCATTTACAATTGAAGGTTCAAAAAGAATTGAAAACGCTTTAGATGGTCTTGAAAAAATGGAATCAATTGTTGATACGTTAATAGTTATACCAAATGATAAATTATTAGAGATTGTTCCAGATTTACCTCTTCAAACAGCTTTTAAAGTTGCAGATGAAATATTAACTAATGCAGTTAAAGGAGTTGCAGAACTTGTAACAAAAGCAGGATTAGTTAATCTTGATTTTGCAGATGTAAAAACAATTATGGCAGATGGAGGTGTTTCTTTAATAGGTGTTGGTGAATCAAGCTCAGAAAGAAGAGCAATGGAAGCTGTTCAGAAAGCATTAGCAAATCCTCTTGTTGAAGTAGATATTTCTAATGCAAGAGGTGCATTAGTAAATATTATTGGTGGTCCAGATTTAAGCTTAGATGAATCTAAGCAAATAATTGAAGAAATCGGAAAAAGTTTAAGTCCTGAAGCAAGATTAATTTGGGGAGCTCAAATAAGTCCTGATATGGAGAAAGCAATAAGAGTTATGGTAATTATCACAGGTGTTAGAAGTCCACAGATTTTAGGAAGTGATATTAAATCTGAAAAAAAAGATACTATTAAAGATGAACTTTCAAACGAACTTGGAATAAATTTTTTTAGATAAACCTTTTTTTAGAGTTTAAAAATAATCATTCAAATTTTTTTCTTTTTTTGTATACTTTCTTTTTTTCCGTTTTTAGATCCCCACAATCTGTCTAAATTAACTCTGAATAGATTATAATATTTTTTTAGTTCATCAGGATCACCATATTTTTTTAGAACATCCATTTCAGGAGCAAACATTTCAGAATATCGATCTCTTCTTCTTATTAATTTGATTCTTCCATCACTGTATACCATAATCATTGGAGCTCTTTTTAGTGTGTTAAAATTTGAACACATTACATTACTATATGCTCCACAATCCATAACTGCAAGCAAATCATTTTCTTCAGAATGTGGAAGTTTTCTATTTGCACCAATTATATCAATACAATCACAAGTACACCCACAAATAGTATAATTATCTGTAGCTCTTTTATCTATTTTTGTAACAGGAATTATGTCATAATATGCTTTGTAAATAAGCGCATCTGGTATAAATCCATATGTAGAACCATCAGTAATAAGAATCTCTTTGTCAGGTAACTGTTTCTTACTTATTACTTTTATTACACCAAACATAGTATTTGCAACAATAAATTTTCCAGGTTCAAAGATTAAATAAGGAAAAATAAGATCATTTTTTTGTATTTGTTCTTTTAATAGATCAATTAGTTCACTTCCAAAATCATGAGGTAAATAAACTTTTTTACCATTGTCTTTTTCAATTGGAAAACCACCACCAAGATCAAGTGATTTTATTTCAACACCCATTTTTTTACAATATACCATCAAACTTACCATTTTTTTAATTACTTCAAAATAAGCTTTGTATTCAGTAACGTAACCTCCATGAAAATGAAATCCTATCAAATTCAAATAATCTGATTTAATTGAATAATCAATTGCCTTTTTTACAAATTGTATAGGTATCCCATACTGTTGATTTTTTGTTGTGTAATTATTTATAGTAATTAAAGGATTTATTCTTAAGAATATATCAACTTTCTTGTTTAACTTTTTACCCACTGTTTCAATTCTTTTCAATTCTTCAAGAGAGTCTGCTGTAATTGCATAAACTCCAACTTGTGCTGCAAAATGGATATCCTGTTCGCTTTTATACAAATTTGTAAATGTTATTTGATGAGGTTCAAAGTCTGCAAGAAGAGCAAGGATTATTTCACCTACACTACTTGCATCTATTTCTCCACCCTCTTCTCTTATAACATTTAGTATTTCTAGATTACTATTGCATTTTGTTGCATATTGAACTCTTAATTTATGATATGGAAAAGCACCAGAAAATTTTCTAAAATTTTCTCTTATCTTTCTGTCTAACATTAGATAAAGGGGAGTATTATACTTATTTACAATTCTTTTTATTGGAATTCCTTCAACACATAGAACTCCATTTTTTAGTGATAGAAAATCTGATCTTTTCTTAAGATATTTTCTTGCTATGGTATGAGTCATTTGTTGTTTCCAATTGTTGTTACCAGAACTTAATAAATAAAATTTGGTTTTTAAATCTTTTTTATTTTAATAGCTAAATTTATGGATTCAATATTGTTCTCTTTGAGAACTATTTTTTAACATTTTAATAATTTATATAGCAACTTTTAAATATACCTTAAATTTCTTTAAAATATGAAAATTAAAGAAATTAAAGAGAAATTTTTAGGTTTTGTTAAAAAATGTATTAGAGTTTGGCATGTTTTGAGAAAACCAACAAAAGAAGAGTTTTTGACAGTTGCAAAAGTTTCAGCAATAGGTATATTAATAATCGGTTGCTTAGCTTTTTTAATATCTTTAATCATGAGACTTGTAACTAAGTAATTAGTTTTATAACCTTTAATTATATCTATTATTATGAAAAAGTTCAACAAGTTTAAGAATAGTGATGATAAAGGTTTTGAATTAAGGCCTGAAAAAGAAGTTGAAAGAGATCAGCATTTTCTTATTAATGAAGATGTTTTAAAAAAAGAGATAGAAATTTCAAATATTTCAGAAGATGATAAGATAATTGAGATTGGATCTGGAAGAGGTATACTTACCGAAGAACTTTCGATAAGATGTTCAAGGGTTCTTTCATTTGAAATTGATAAAAAATTCAAAAAAGAACTCGAAAAAATTGAGAAAAGGAATAAGAACATTATTTTTATTTTTGATAATGCTCTTAATTATAATTGGAAAGGTTATAATAAACTAGTTTCAAATATACCTTATTCTCTTTCAGAGCCAGTTATGAACAGACTTATTAATTCAGAAATAAAAGAAGCTATTTTAATTGTTGGTGAAAATTTTAAAAATCTATTAATGTTCCAGAAAACTAAAGTAGGTATTTTAACAAACATTTTTTTTAAAGTTAAACCCATAATGTTTGTTGGAAGAGAATGTTTTAATCCTTCTCCAAGAATTGATTCTTGGTTAATTAAAATGACTAGAAGAGAGAAGATTAATTCAATTCAAAAAATTATGCAAGACATTTTAAGAAAAGAAGGAAAATTAAAAAATTCTTTATTATATGCTCTTATTAATTCAGGTAAAACAAAGAATCAGTCTAGAGAGATGATTAAATTACTTAATATATCACCGAGAACACTAGAAAAAAACACCAAGAAACTTACAGGAAATGCCATAATTTTAATACAGGAGGAGCTACAAAAACTTTATAAATCAACTAATGAATAAGTTTTTATACTAAATTTTATTCAGTTTATTATTCTGAAATAAGATGATTTTTGTTATTAAAGTTTCAACAAACAAAGAAGAAAAAGTACTCGAAATGATAGCAGAGCATGTATTAAAAAAATCTATTAATGTTTATGCTCTTGCAAAACCTCAAGGATTAAGAGGATATATTCTTTTAGAATCAGCAGATAGAGAATCAGCAGAAGACGCTTGTTTTAATCTTCCTTATGTAAAAGGAATTATTGGAAGAACAATTAATTATGAAGAAATTAAGAACATGCTTGAACCAAATATTGCTGCAATTAATATTGAAAAAGATGATATTGTTGAAATATTATCAGATCCTTTCAAAAAGGAAAAAGCAAAAGTTTTAAGAATAGACAAACAGAAAGGAGATGTAGTAGTAAGCTTATTGGGAGCTGTTGTACAAATTCCAGTAACAATTAAATTAGAAAATGTTAAAGTTATTCGTAGAGGAAAAGAAGGAAATGAATCGGAGGAATAAAAATGATAATTAATTTATTAATTGAAGGCGGAGCAATGACACCAGGTCCAGCACTTGCTCAGAAGATTGGCCCATTGGGTATTGATATCGGTAAAGTTATTTCAGATGTAAATAAAGCAACAGAGTCATTTAAAGGTACAAAAGTTCCTGTTGAACTTGATGTTAATACTTCAACTAAAAAATATACTATTAAAGTTTCTACTCCTCCAATTGCTGAACTCTTAAAAAAAGAAGCAGGTTTGGAAAAAGGTAGTGGTGAACATAAGAATGTTAAAGTGGGAAATCTTGCAATTGAACAGATTATTTTTGTAGCGAAACTTAAGCTTCCAAATATGCTTGAAAGAAATTTAAAAGCAGCAGTAAAATCTACAGTTGGAACATGTGTCAGTTTAGGTTTGTTAATTGAAAATAAGTTAGCTAAAGATGTTGCAATAGAAGTTGAAGAAGGAGTTTATGATAAATTAATTGCAGAAGAAAAAACTGAAGTTTCTCAAGAAAAGAAGAATCAGTTGAATAAATTCTTTGCTGATCTTAAAGATAAACAAGATAAACAACAGAAAAAGAAAGAAGAAGAAAAAGTTGCTGAAGAAGCTGCAAAAGCAGCAGCAAAACCAGCAGCTGTAAAAGCAGCAGCTGCAACACCTACTGCTGCAGCAAAAACAACACCTGCAGCTAAAACTCCCGTAAAGGGTACAAAGAAATAATTTCATAAATTTTTTATTAACATTCAAAAAATTCTTTTAGGATTTTTAGGGAAACAAAAAAATCACAGTAAGTTGAGGTACACTTAAAGTTGTTTGATTTTAAATTTTTAATAATATTTATAAACAATTCATATTTCGTTTAATCATGGGGTTATGGGGTAACCTGGTTAGCCTTCGAGCTTTGGGAGTTCGAGATCCCGGTTCAAATCCGGGTAACCCCATTTAATATTTCTAATTTTAATAAATATAATCATCTGGGATTTTCAAATACTTTTCATTATAGGTTTTAAACAATATAAAATAATTTAAACAATCTTAATTCTAAGAATTTATGCCTGAAGATAAAAGGACTTATCCTAAACCTAGTGAAGAATTCTTGAGAACAATAATTACTAGAAGTTCAATTTTAATTGATTGTGAATTTTGCAATAGAACTCATTTTGTTAATAGTTCTAAAGAAGATTTTGATGAAGGAGAATTAGAAGAATTATTGCAACTTGCAAAAACAAATCCTGATAAGTATATTTATCATGATGATTTGGTAGAGTGGGGTTATTTAAACAGAAAGCAATATGTTGCAGATTGTCCTTGTAATTCAGGCTACCCATATGAACAGTTATTCTGGAATAGCCGAGAGATGATTTCACAGTATTTTAAAGTGAGAGCAAGTAAACAATTAGCTCAAGCTCAAAGAGATTTTAAATTAACAGAAGAATTGCCTAAGCTCTAAATATTTCTCCATAAAGCTTTTAATTTTGAAACAGAAAGCTTTAAAACACTATATTTTCATATTAAACTATGGTAAGAACAAAAAAAGTAAAATCAGCTGGAAGATTTGGAGCAGGTTATGGTACAAATGTTAGAAGAAAATTTGTAGCTGTTGAAAAAAAACAAAGAGTAAAACAAACTTGCCCCTTTTGTAAAAAGTCTGTTGCTAAAAGAAAATCAGCTGGAATTTGGTATTGCAAATTTTGTGGAAAGACTTTTGCAGATGGAGCTTATTATATTAATCAATAAATTAAAAAACTATTTAAACAATTAAAACTTAAACTTACAATGGCCGATTATAAATGTTTCAAATGTGGAAAAGAAATTTCTTCTAAAAAGTTAGATAAAAGATTTACTTGTCCATACTGTAATTCAAGAATATTTTACAAACCCAGATCAGTTGTTGTAAAAATTAAAGCAAATTAAAAAAAGGCGAAAAATGGATATAGATCAAGATACTGAAAAGAAAATTCAGAATTTACAGATACTTGAGCAAGGATTTCAGAATTTAGTTATTCAAAAACAGTCTTTCCAAGTTGAACTTAATGAAACAGATACAGCTTTAGAAGAAGTTACAAAAACAAAAGAGGATGTTTTTAGAGTTTTAGGACAGATAATGATTAAAGCTGAAAAAGAACAGTTAAAAAAAGAGTTAAAAGAAAAAAGAGACATTCTTGAGCTTAGATTAAAAAGTATTGAGAAGCAGGAACTTTCAATGAGAGAAGATGTTGAAAGATTAAGGGGAGAGATTGTCAATAAATTACATTAAATCAAACACATAATATATTGTCACAGAAATGTTTATAAAGTGGGTCATTTTAACATTAAAATAAAAAATGGTGTTTAAAAAAATAAAAAATAGTTTTAGTGGTCTTATGTCCAAAGAATCCTCAGGAGAAGACTATATAGAGATTGATACAGGTCTTGACTCTCAGAAATCAAAAGTTAGTGTTAAACCATTTATTCTTAAAAAATTTGAAGATACAAATGAGATTCTTAATTCATTAAGAGAAGGATATACAATTGCAATTATTGATATTCAACAATTAAGAAAAAAAGATGTTATTGAATTAAAGAGAGCAATTTCTAAAATAAAAAAGACAACAGAAGCTCTTGAAGGAAGTATAACTGGATTTGGAGAGAATATTGTTATTGCTACACCTCAATTTGCTCAAATAACACCTCCAACAGTTGAAATGCCTGAAAAAAAAGATAGATTTGATATGTATTAACTGATTAATTATTTTTATTTTAACTCATTATTATTTTTTTAAGCTACAATTTTGAATAATTTTATTTAACACTTGCGGCAGAGAAAACTGTTTTAACAGCAATTATTATTGTAGCAGGTATAAACATAGTAAGTAGAGCAGTAAGTATTGTCCCAATAATCTTTTTTATTTCGTCAGTTAAAGTAACTGCTGATTGACCCATTGAACTTACAATAACTAAACAAGTTGTTGCTAAAAGAAAAGTCATAAGATTTTCTTTATCTCCCATAGATGTTGAGATACCGATTATTATACCTAAAACAGCTAATAATATATATACCCATTCAGGTTTAGGGGAAAAGGTTATTTGTAACACGGCAAGTATTATTGCCATGATTACTCCCACAAGAAGAGCCCAAGCACTTAATAAATTTTCACGTGATTTCATATATTTATTACATTATTGAAAGTTATAAATTTTTTTATACAAAAGAAATTATTATAAAAACAGTATTTTAATCAAGTGATTATATTTTTTTATATTAATCTTAAAAATTCATGTTATCTATTGAGGTGTGAATGCTTATAGGTTTTTTGGATATCTATATTTTTAATGCAAATTGCATTTTAGGTTTTAATATTTAAAAATTAGCTATATATTAATAAATTAAAATTGAAGTTTAAAACAAATATTAGTATTTTATTATTAATAATCTAAAAATAGAAAGATTTATAAACTAGTGTAACTGTGGAATTACAACAAAATGAAATCGAAAATAATTACATTATTGATTTTTGCATTAACTTTATGTTCACTTGTTAATGCTGCTTCATTTAGCTTATCTGCAAATACATTTAGTTTTAATTTTAATTCAAATAGTCAAACATTTACTGTAACAAACACAAATACTGCTTCTTTACTGAATTTGGAAGTTCCATCAAGTTTTCAAATTAATGGTGAAGATGGTTATTCAGTTATTTTTGATATTACTGGAGATACAAGTAATATTAATCATTCCAGTTCAAGAACATTATCAATAAGTCCACAGAGTACAATAGATTATTCTAAATTTAATTTCCAAAAAACTTACTCAAGTAGCATAATTCTCTCTAATAACTTAAATTCTTCAGATAATCAAACTATAACTGTAAATATTGTTAAATCTTCTCTTTGCAATCGAGGCAAAGTAGGATATTTAAACATGGATATTGAGCTAAGTAACAATGGTTTTTTAGGCGGAGATGATACAATTTGGTATCCTACAGAAGAAATAACAGCAGAAATAAATGTTGAAAGTTCCTCAAGTGATGATATTGATGATATTATAGTAACTTGGGGGGTTTATAATAAAAGAACTGGCGAATTTTTGATTGATGAAGAAGAATCAGATTTTGACTTAGATTCAAGAGATGATAAATTAATAACTGTTTCCTTTTCAATTGATCCAAAAGACTTAGATTCATCTGATAATGAAAATGACTATATCTTTTTTACAAAAGTTTATAGTGATGATTTGGGTGAAGATTCTCAATGTGAATATTTTACTGAGAATATTAAAATACCTCAAGATTCTGATTTTGTAATAGTTTCAGATATTAACATCCCAGAAACAGTTCAATGCGGAGAAAATTTGATTGCATCATTTAGACTTTGGAATATAGGTGATAGTGATCAAGAAGATATTTCTGTTAGCATCTTTAATAAAGATATTCCAGAAATAAAAAATGGTAGAATAATTACAGTTGGAGATCTTGACTCTTTTGATAGTTCAAAAGAATCAGTAGAGTTTGAAATTCCAAAAAATTTAACTGAAGGTAATTATATTTTGGAATTTAGAGTTTTTGATGAAGATAATGAACTTTTTGAAAATGATGAAGATAAACAATCAGTATTCTTAAAATCATTTAAAATCCAAGGCTCTTGTGAAATTCCTAAATCTGTTTTATTGTCTGCAACATTAGCTTCTGAATCAATTGCAGGTCAGGAGTTAACTGTTAAAACAACAGTTAAAAATACAGGATTAGGTGATACAACTTATGTAATTCAAATTCCTGCTTCAAGTTACGAATCTTGGGCAACATTAAAAAGTGATACAAGTACAACAGTTAGTCTTAAGTCAGGAGAATCAAAAGATATAAATGTTGTACTTCTACCTAATAAAAAATCAGTAGGAGATCATGATTTTTCAATTCAAGCAATTTATGGAAATTTAGAAACTACTTCAACAGTTAAACTTACTATTGAAAAGCCAAAGTCTATTTTTTCAAATATTAATGGTTTTTCACTTGGAGGACTTGGAGATAATTGGTTTATATGGATTGTTGCAATTTTAAATATAGTTCTTGTAGTTTTGATAGTAGTTATTGCAATAAAAATTGCAAAAAAGTAATTATTTTTAATTCTACTAAACATTTTTAAACTTATTTGTTTTTTTAATATTATGAAAAGAAAGAAGGGGAATAATTTTCATAAAGAAAATAAATTTATTATTAATCTAACTATAAGATACTTAATAATTCTTTTACTTGGTTTGGGTAATATTTTTTTATTTTATTTTATTTTTACTCCTCTTACAATATATCCTTCTTATTTGATAATTAAATTAATTTATTCAAATGCAGTGCTTGAAGGGTCAAATATTTTAATATCTAATTATACATTAGAAATAGTTGAAGCATGTGTTGCAGGTGCAGCATATTACCTTTTATTTATTCTAAATTTTACTACAGATATTAATATCTGGAAAAGATTACGTCTATTATTATATTCTTCAACAATATTATTATCTTTTAATATACTGAGAATTGTTTTATTATCTGTTCTTTTTGTTAATAATAACTCTTTTTTTGATATAACTCACAAATTTTTCTGGTATTTTTTTAGTGTTTTATTTGTTGTTATTGTTTGGTTTTCAGGAGTTTATTTTTTCAAAATAAGAAATATTCCTATTTATTCAGACATAAAAGATATGATAAAAATAATTAAAAAAAGTAAGAAATAAGATACTAATTATTTTTTTTGGTTAGTACAGCTATTTCAAATTTTTCAACTACTTGCATTACCTCACAATTTTTGAAAACAAGAGTATAACAGTCTTTATTTTTTATATCTTGATTTATTGCAGTTTCATTTCCAGCAGTTAGAATAATTACTGTGCTTCCAGGATGAGTATTACAATCAACATATAACCCTTTTTCTTCTGTAGCAGTTTTATTTTCAGTAAATGAAGGAATAGGATTTATCCCAATATTATTTAGGAAATATCCTAAACTAAATGATGCAATTGATCCATTTTCACAATTTTCCATACCACTGCTTAAGTTTAGTGAAATAAATTTATTTCCATCTATTAAAAAAGTTATATTTGCATTAACAGGGATATTTAATTTTCTAGGATCATTTCGTAAGATAAACTTAAAATTAATAGGATTGCCAAATATACCCATTCCTTCAACATTACTAACATGTAATTTAATATTTCCTAAAGTTTCTTCATGAAACTTTAATCCATTATATTCAAACTTTTTAGATTCTTCAACAACCCATAAAGAAACTAATGTTGCAACAACAATTAAAACAGAAGTTATAATTACCCATTTAACCTGTTTGTTTAATTTTTTATTTTCTTTTAATTCTTCATTGTTATTTTGATCTAAATTGACTTCTTTTTTTTCAGTTTTTTCTTCCATTATTGTATTCCTAAAATTTTAAATAATACTCCATCTGCAAGTTTTACATGATCTTCGTTTGGTCCTTCAATATATATACAGTTGTTACTTTTATATACTAGACTTAAATTTGATTCTTTGAAAATAATAAAATTATCTGAACAAGTTTTTTTGACAAGTCCAGTGCAATTTTCTCCACTTAAACAAGCCTCTTGATTTCTCTCTACAAATTGGTTAAGGTTTTTTAATATTTCATAGTTTCCGTTTGATAAACTAGGAGTGTAATAAAATGGTTTTTTGTAAAAATCGTTTATTGAACTAGATATCTTTATGCTTAAATTTTCTGTTTCTTGAGGGTTATATTTTGTTTGAATAGTATATCCTTTTATTTGAGCAAACCAGTTGTCTCCATTATTGATAAATTTAACTCCATTATAATTAACTGTTTTTTGATTATTGCTTTTTTCTTCATCACTCATAAAAGCGAAACCAATCGTACTTATAATCAATAATACTATTAAGATAATTCCAACAATTAGTTGTTTCTCTCTTGATTTTCTCTCTTGATTTTCTCTCGAATCTATTTTTCTCATCATTTAAATAAAATTTTATCACTTAAAAAACCTTCTATATTAAACATTATAGTTACCACTTATTGTTAATAAAAAAATAAAAAGAAAAGAAAAAGTAAAGTTTGTTGTCTATTTATTTCACTTTAGTTATACTGTCAGCAGTTGAACCTTTGTATGCAGCTCCAACAGTTATTTCAGGTGCTTTAGTTAATAATGCAGATACTGCGTTTGTAGTATCTATGCCTTCATATCCTGCAACAAGTGTTGCAACTTTGTTAGTTCCATAATTGAAAGTTTCAATTAAGAACTCACCATTATTAACATTTGTTTTACTAGCAAATTCAGCTCCACAGAAGCTTCCACCTAATAATTCAGCAGCAACTGTATTAATACAGCTTCCTCCAACTACAATTACATTTGTAGTTTTTGTTGCTTCATTATCTTTTATTGGTACTATTGATCCACTTCCTGATACAGCATCAGTTGATGAAACATATACGTTTCCGTATACTTCTTTACCATGGTACTCTAATTCTAGAGTATTCTGGTCTGGTTTTGAATCATAAATCAACTTTGTTCCAAGTTCAGAAGCTAAATAATTCATATATTTGCTTAATGAAGTTGAACCACCCATGTCTGGACCAGGTGAACTAGCAGATGATATAGTCATAGCAGTAGCTGTATCTGTATCAACACCTGTAACTTCAACCTTTGATGAAGACCATCCAACAGTTGCATTTATGTCTTTACCTGAACCTATGTTTTTGTTTTTATCAGCTTCTTCAGCTACAAAAGTCCATGTAGCTACTGATGCAGAAGTTGAGTTTATTGGAGCTTGAATATTTGTTGAATTCATTGCACCATATAAACCATAGTCAGCACTATCTGTAGCAACAGTATATGGAAGATTTATTGTTAATCCTCCAGGAGTGTATAACTTGTTAAAGTTTACATTTGTTCCTGCAGCTAAAGTTACATTTCCTAAGTCAACATTAACATATCCTACAGTTAATACAACATTTCCAACTGTACATGTATATGTTGGTTTAATACTATCACAGATAGTTATACCTGTTAATACATTTACAATATCTGTTGAGTTGTATCCAGATGCTGGATCATTTCTATTTGTTGTTGCTTTTAACAGATATGATTCTACATCACTACCTGATTTAAAGCTTGCTACAAAATATGCATCAGATGACCTATTGAAATCAATTGTTGATACACCTGTTCTTAATAGACTAGAATCATCATCTCCTCCAATTGTTTGGAATGATGTTCCATTTCCATACAATAAATTAACAGTAGCAGTTCCATCTTTTATTGGAGCTTGCAATGCTATTGCTTTATCACCATTATTTTTTAATAAAATAGCTTCTTTTGTAAAAATTTCTGGTTCTTTCATAACTAGTTTAAGTGAACTTAGTCCTGGAATCACTAATTCTTTAGCCTCAGTAAGGAAGAATTTATTTGATGGTATCCAAGCTAGTGTGATATCACTCATTGTTACTTTTGAACCTGATGTACCCCAACCAATATATGCTGTAACATCATTAACTGACTCATCATTTAGCTTAATTACTTGAGCATTTTGCAATGTTAATTTTTCTGCACCAAGTGCAAATTCCACTTTCATTACACCACCAGCAAAACCTTGATAAGAAACATCTCTGATTCCTACCTGGATTCCATCACTCATTTTTTGAGTTCCTCCAATTGCTAATGTATTTGTTGCAACATCATTGATTAATAGTTTTGCATATCCAGTTGTTGTATATTCTACTTTAACTTTATATGGTTTACCATTAACTGTATATGTTTGTTCTTGATCTTGAGCAAGTGTAGCTACAACAGAACCAGCCATCAATTCAAGATATGCTGTTGAACTTGTTCCATTATATGCATTCAAAATTGTGTAATCTTTTCCTAAAAGAGTAATCTGAGTATTTTCAAGATCTGATAGTCTTCCTGCAGAACTTACTGCACTTTCAACATTTTTAACAAATCTTGCTGTGTAGTTAAGAACTGGTGAATTAGCAGCTTTAGTTATACCTAATACTGGAGTACTACTTTCATATTCAATATCTGAAAATAGTGTATATTGTAAACCACTACCAAGTTTTATTTCTTGTTCATAGTCTGAAGAAACTCCAGCTTTTGATTGATAAGTTTTTTTTGCTAATATTACTGGCATATCAGTCTTTGTAAGTAATGATGTTCTTACATTTGAAAGGTTACTTTTTATGTTCAATTTTGTAGAACCCGACTCAATTTTTACACTTTCAGTTCCAAGGTTAGCTGTAGAAGGTAATAGAGCATTTAGATTGTTTGCAATATTTAATGCTCCAGTATAATCAGTACCTGCTGCTACAGAACCAAAAACAATTGCAACATCACTTGTACCACTCTTTACGAATGGTTCAGGATATGCTGCAGCTGCAGCGAAACCTAGTGTTGAACCTAACATTGCTGTGCAAGCTAAAACTGATGTTATTTTTTTAAAATTAAATTTCATTTTTTAAACCTCCTTTCAACTTTTTATCATTTTTCGATTTTTGATCGGCTTGTTATTTAAGACAAATAGGGATTGTCTTAGTTAACAATTAAATAAGCCGTTAAGGCTAAGTCATTGGCATATAGATTTATTACTTTATCTAAAAATTTCAGTGCTTTATAAAGTTTGCTGCTTTTTTGTTGTCACTTTTTAAAGATAATATGTTTAATAGAAAGATTTATTAATATATAAGGTATTTTTATACATATGTGGTATATATGACAATAACTAAATAAAATATATAATGTTATTAACTTAGATAATATACCTTATATACTTAAATTTACCGTCGATAAATAGAACCAATAAGCAGTTTTTATATGGCAGATAAAACAAGAATAATTGAAATTTATGAAAAAGAAGGAACTTTTTCTTATGTACTTAGAAAGTTTACAGGTGCAAAACAAGAGTATAACTATGATGATATGGCATTACTTAGAAAGTTATTAAGTAATGAAAAAGCAAGAATTTTAAATGTAATAAAAATTCAAAAACCTACCTCAATTTATGCATTAGCTAAGTTTCTTGGTAGGGATTTTAAAAGTGTTAGAGATGATATTATTATACTTAAAAAATTTGGTTTTGTAGAACTAATTGAAGAAAAAAATAAAACAGGTCAGAGAATAAGTCATAAACCTGTAATTACTGCAAACACAATAAATATAATAATAAGACTTTAATTTTCAGAATTATAACAAACTTCTAAAGCCATAATTGGGTCATTATCAATACCTATAAAATATCTGTCATAATAAAGTAAATCTTTACATTCTTCAATACTCCCTTTACTTATAGGTTCTATAAAATAAACTTTACTTTCATTTTCTCCAGTTGTTATCATTAAATTATACCCCTTTATAAAACTTCCATTTTTAACTAAAAAACCTCCATTTAATAAAATACTTAAATCATTTTTTAATACATCACAAGCTTGTCTTCCATCCGAACAGCTTTCATGATCATTGCATAATTTAATTAAATCTTCAATATTGTTATAGACTGTTGGTGGATTTTCACAGTTAGTTGTATAATAACTTATACTCTTTAAAAAACTCCCAACTCTTTCACTGCTTTCAGTTTTTTGAATACTATTATTTTTAGAGAGCATTATACCTAATAAGATTAGTATAACTATAGCAACTATAATCATTATTAAGACAAATCCAACCATTTCTTCCTGTGCTTTTTTATTTAAGCTTTTCACTTATATTCACCTCCACTTGCATTCTTGCAAGTTCACATCTATCATATGAAGCTCCATTACTTGTTTGTTTTCTACATAAAGCAACAAATATTGAAGATTGAGAATTTGTTGGAATATCTTTTTTTGTAAATATTTTTATTACATCACATTCAGGATAATTTGAAGTAGTACATTCTACAGGATTTGATTTTTCAGGTATTTTTGTTATAATAACTCCATTAACTCCTAAAAGATTTGAATATCCTTTTTTTGATTTAAACATCATTACCTTATCTCCATCAATACTATTTGCCTGCTTTCCAAAATTAAATTCAGGTGTTGATGCTAGTTTTATTGTCATTCCAGCAATTCTTTCTTTTTCAATATCTACTGCTGTTTGACGTAGTTTATTTGTTTCATACATAGAGAATAGTAAGAATACAAAAATAAAAAATAAAAATATAAAGATAAGCATAATACTCATTTGTTGTATTTTTAGTTGTGCTTTTTTACTATCTTTTTTTAATAAAGTCTGCATTGTAGCCCCATATTTTTTTCATTTATTTCTTCAGCTAATCTTGAAATTTCAGATAATTGACTTCCTTTTGAAAATCGTGAAGCTGAATTAGATAATAAGCTCATTTCATTGACCATATCAGTATTACATCCTTTTGTTGAAACAAACTGTGCTTTATCTTGATAAATTTCAGCTAGTTTAGCTAATCTAAAATTAATTATTCTTTTTACATTGCATTCATAATTCTTAGGATCACTAAATATAGCCCCATAAATTAATTCGTCAACGAAATAAACATGTTCTTTTCCTTTAATAACTTCTCCTTCTGAGCATAAATCACCAAGACATCTAACATTTATATCACAGTTTTCACTACCAAAACAAACTTTAATTCCCTCACATTTTCCATTAGTTCCTATAATTTTTATATTAGACCGGTTTTGAAAGCTATTTATTGAATCTTTTATTTTTTCAGGAGGATTAACAAAACAGTATTCTTTAGAATAAACAATCATTAAATCAGCTATTTTAAATGGCATGTATAAAGGAATAGTAAAAAAGTAGAATTTCTTTTCCTCAATCATACTTTCTGTAAATAAATAATGATTTTTTACACCGATATCATTTCCTGGATCAGTCCATTCATCACTTAGTTGATTTTTTTCTGAGAATTGTATTCTATTTTCTCCAAAAGGTTCATTTAAATTACAAAAACTGTAAATTCTTGTTTCTGATTTCATCTCAAGAGGCATAATTGTTTTTTCACCAACAGTTGTTTGAAGTGGTTCAAGTAGGCCTGCAAATTGTTTTGCAGCTTGAACATTTATTCCAAACATTTTTCTTTGAGCAAATTCTCCGGCAAAGAAAACTGCAAAAAATATTATCAACGCACCAACAAAAACTGCAAAAATCCACGCAAATGACATTTCTAATCCTTTTTTATTTTTCATCATTATTTAATTACTTAATTTAACAAGAGCATCACTAGAACCTTTCTCTAAAGGTATTTTAACTATTCCTTTTTCAACACTAAAACATTGAGGGTTATTTTCTATATTACTAGTGTCTAAGTTTTTAATTTCAAAATAAAGCTTACTACTCTTTTTAATAGGGTAAAAGTAGAGATTATTTTGTTTTAAAACATAAGGTATTAATTCATCATATTGTTCAGAATATATTCCTTTAAATTTTTTATCTTTTGTATTGAAGAAACAGATCTGTTCAGCGCAGTTTCTTCCAATACTACCAATACGGTATTTTTCATTACTTTTTCCAGTTGTATCACTTTTCCACATTCTATCGACTTCTTTTTGTAAATTATCTTTAAAACTTCCAAGACTAATACTACATTGTATTTTTAAGAAGTAGTTTATAACATAAATTGCAAGTGCAACAAATACAGCAATTAATATTATTGAGAAAAGCATATTAAAAGACATACTAAAATCTGCTTTTTTATGTTTTTTTAACCTCATTTTATTTTTTAAAATATTTAACTTATTATTTAAATAAAAGTAAATATATTGCTAAATATTTTTAAGTTTATTCAACATACAAATTCTCTGCTTTAGCAATGATTGAACAATCTGTAGGATAAGGTTCTGCATTATTTGTATCTTTACACTTAATATAGTATATTTGTTTTTCACCCCAAGGAGCAAGATGTTCTCTTAGATTTTCAGATGATTCCATTTGCACTGCCTCTTCATTTAGTTGATAATTACATTTTGTAGATTCACTTGTACTGTAATAACAAGTTGCTTCTTCATCAGTTATTATTTTAAGTTTTCCTTCATCATGCATTACTCTAATAATATTTGGTGGAGACTTATCAACAAAAACAGTAAATTTTGATTTAGCTGTTGCTGTATTTCCACCTAAATCAATACACTTAAAGAAGTATGTATAAACTCCTCCAGTCAGATCTTGTCTTTGTTCGTGATGATAATTACTAAAGTTTTGATCATCAAAGAAAGCAATATAATTACTTTCATCATTAATGCTATAATAACATTGTGACTCTCCATCTTTATATCCTCTATCTGTATCTAAAGAAAGTGTTAAATTAACTGTTGTTGTTGAACCTTCAATTGTAACATTATTAGGACTTATTGAACTATTAATTATTATTAATGGTTCTGTTCCTTGTAATATTAATCGATATGGCTCTTTCATTTCATGTCTATTTCTTTCATCAGTTTCCCAAGGTAAATCTTTACATTTTATATAATAAATATTTGAACTTTTATCTTTTATTTCTGTTAGTTCTGTTGAACAAGCATAGTAAGTATTTGATTGCATATCCCCGAGACTATTTGCACAACTCATGGTATATTGCATATCTTTATAATTTAAGTTATCAAATGACCATTTACATTCTGCAGGTTCATTTGTATAAACAATTATTGGAACTTTATCAACTCCTGCTTGAACAGGTTGATTATTTGCAATACTTGTTTCCATTATCATTGGTGGTGAAACATCAGGATTTGGATCAACACATAATTTTATTACATAAGGGTCAGCATTCCAATATCCATTTGCACTCATACATCTTACAAATAAATTATATTCTCCACCATTAAGAATTTTTAAAGTTTCTTCATCTTCAATTGTTTCATTTGTTGATTCTGTAAAACTTTTGATTGTACTATTTCCAGGTATACTTATTGTTTGAGTATGATTATATAAGAACATATCGGTTCCTCCAAAACTATATTGCATTTCACTATAATTTGTATTTCTATTATAATCTACTTTACATTGTGCAGGTTTATCAGTTATTATTCCAAATGTTACTGGACTAAATGCAGGTATACATTTTCCACCTTTTTTTATTATTGATGTTCCCCAGCTAGGCGGTCTTGAAATTGTTTTTGTATAAGAATATCCGTTGGTTAAAACATTTTGCCAAGGAGTTATCATAGGACTATTAACATCTTTTGGGTTTTTCCAAACACACATTTCTTTATCAGTTCCACTGTTTACAATTTCACATGCTTGTCCCAAACTTTTACATCTATATTCACTACATATATGAAGATCATCATTACATTTTTCACAATTTTCCCCTCCAACAGGTGCTTGCCATGGAAGGCATTCAAATGTTACAATCTTATATTCTGTTTTTTTATACATTAAAACAAAAACTAAAATTCCAACACCAATTCCAATAAATGGTGCTGCTTTTGCAAGACCTGTTCCAGGTTTAGCAAAAGCATTAATTGCATAATAAGTAAATGTAGCTGCTGCAGAACCATAAGATATTGCTTTTTTTGTAGCATCATCAACATTTAACCAAGATGCTACTTGGTTAACTAACATAAAAACAGCAGCTCCGAATCCAGCTCCTTTTGCTAAACCACTGATACCTTGAGATGGTTGAATTAAATTTTTTAAAAATTCTCCAGCTCCTTTACCCTCATTACTTTCAGGTTCAGGTGTTTGATCCCCACCACCTTCAGAACTTGTTGAACCTCCACCATTAGTAGTTATTGAACCTCCACTCTCAGTACTGGTTTTTTCTTTTGGTGGATCACTTTTTGACGGAATAGGTGTTTGAGTATCTATTGATAGTGGATCGGTTAGTTTGAAAGTTCCTGTATCAGAATTGTAATTATACTCTGCTTTTTCTGTAGTTTGAGTCTCTGCATTTTTATTTGCAGTATTTATTATAGCAGGGTTGTTAATATTATTATTTCTTAAATAACGTTGCCCTTCTTCACTTTTTGCCCATTTATTTCCCTCTAGTCCATCACTGCCCATCATGTCTTGACCCATTTCACTTTTTAAAAAATCATTAAGACTTTGAGTTATAGGACAATCGTTACACCACGGAAGAGTATCTGCAGAAACACTTCCAGCACTTAAACCAACTAAAAAGCTAAAAGCAACTATAGAAACAAACAAATTTGCAATTAATATTAAACTATCTCTTTTTTTATTCATTAGTTCACTTCTTTTATTTATCATCTATTTTTTAATTTCATCCTTTGCTTTTAGTATCTTATCTCAAAATTAAACTCTTCACTATCAAGCCATACACTTTCATCTTTTAAAACTAATCCAATTTCTGCAGTCAAAGAGTGTAATTTTTGTTCAGCTGATAAATGAAGCTGACTATAAGGTATTGTTATTGATTGATTTATGTTAGTATTTTCGTAACGAGGTAATATTGTTTCATATGTACATATCTTTCCCTTTTCATTATAATATCTTTCATCAAAATCTTTTAAATATTCTCCATTTTGATATTTGAAAAAAACAATTGCTTCTATTGGAACATTTTTAAGGTTATTTAATTCGCCTACAATTTTAATTTCCATTCCTTTTGAACCATCATCAAAGAATTTATTATGTATAACTTCAACATTAGTTATATCTCCAGAATATTGAAGATTAGGATATTGTTGAACAAATGCTGGCTGATTTGAATTTTGAGGAATATTAGAAGTATTATTAGGAATATTATTTACAGTTACATTAATATTTTGTTGAGGTCGTCCAGCCCTTGCAATATCTTTTTGAGCTTCTATTTCAGTTTCATAAAGAATTGAATCACCCATTGCTTGCAAAGATCTTCTTCCAAAATTATTTAACTGTTGTTCTCTGCTTCCGGGTCCAATACTTCCAAGGTTTCTTATTGTTTGTCCAATAAAGTAATTTTCAGCAGGACTATTTTGAGCTTGAACTTCTCCTGTAGAAAAAACACTTCCAAGTAATAAAGGTACAAGTCCAATTCCAGTTCTTATTTTTCCTATCATTTTATTACTATTTTATAGTTAAAACATTCTTTATAAACTTTATTATTCACCCTTTATTTTTTTAAATGTTTTAATCATTAATCCTTGAATTACATTTCCTGTAGGTGATGAAGCTCCACCACTTCCAGCAAAGGTATTTGTATCTCCACTTCCAGCAAATGTTGTTCCAGATGTCGAACTTTGGCTAGGTGAAGCAGATCCCCCTTGATTTTTAGCTACATCACCATCAACTTTTTTCATTGTTAATTTGAATCCTTTATTAACATAAACATTTTGATAATTTTCTTTTGCACCGCAGTCTCCAAGTTGGTTACATATATTATTTACTTTTGCTTTTAGTTGCTCTGCTGCCTCTCTATTACATCCTTCCTCTTCAACACAACACTCACAGTTCTCAACACATTTCTTTTCTTTATTAAATTTTTTTTCATATTTAACAACACAAGTTCTTGTTCCAATACTACATCTTGATTCTGAGCTTGAATCCCAGAATTGTAATCCTGGTGCAATTATTGGAACACAAATACCTATCTCTTCAGTTGTTGTCCCATACTTTAAACTATTTTCAATGCTTTTTTCTTGTTTTTCTTTTTCTTCCTCAGTTGTTGCCATATCAATCCATTGACAGTCACCTTTATCATCGTTTTCACATTCACTTGAACTATTTACTGTAGAACAAAACTCCCATTCATTTAAAGCACATCCTGCCTGTGAAAATTTTCCATTTTCTGAACTTATAAATCTTTCAACACAATACTGATTTCTATAATCTGCACAAGGTTCAACAATTTCTTCACCCATCATACAAATATGCCTATAATGTCTACTTCCAACACTATCAGACAAAGGATTATCATTATCCCAATAACACCAAGATTCTCCATTTTTGTAATCATTCCCATCACTTGTATCATAACAGTTTAAATCAGTACATATATAATTACCATACTTAGGTCTTATTTTTTCTGCTTTATCACATTTTGTTCCAGAAAGATAATCACAATTTCCACAAGTTTTTGAATTTGCTTTAGTTTTACAACTTTCACTTTTTAATTTGACATTTGTCCAGTATTCAATTATATCTGCACTTCCTTTATTTTCATCCCATACTTTAGATGAATCATAAATATTAGCAATGTTTCCACAAGTATCTGTAAAATAAACTCCATCTTTTCCGTCAACACAAGTTGTTTGAGAAGTAGGTTCACAAACAGTTTGAAGATCAGGTGCAGTACATAAATAATCTTTGTGAAATCCTATAGTACTATTTGCATCATTCTTGTTGCTTGTTTCACAATTCTTTCTTGTTGTCATCTTACAATAATTTTGGTAATCTTTTGTATAAACACAAGCTCCAAGATCTTCTGCTCCTGCAAGAGATATACAAGTAAACTCATCTTTAACACCTGTTCTGAAATCAATATCAATTCCGTAAAATGAAGCTAGTTTTTTACATCTTATTAATGTTACAAATGCTGCTTGTTGTCCAAGTACACAACATCCAAGATTACATTGCGGCGATGAACTACATGATCCTTCTGTCCATGCACCATTTGAGGATTTACAAGCTTCTTCAGGAGTTCCATCAATACAAAGTCCTTCATTACTATCATAGCAACATCCTTTTTTACAAAATGATGTTGCTTCACAAGAACTTGGAGTTAATCGGTAATTAGAATTACACTCTTCTTTTGATGTGTGTTGACAGTATGCTCCATTTGTTGTTTTTTCACAACAATAACTTACTTGAGGAGTTTGATTTACTTCAGCAAAGACACTGGCTTGTAAAATTATAATTAATGAAGTTATTCCAATCAGTATAAAAGTTAATTTTTTATTATTCATTTTGTGTTAGTATTAAGTCCTGGAGGGAAAACTAAGCTTCTCGAAGCAAAATTAAATTTCTCTTTAGTATTTCTATTAGTTAACATATATATTTTTGTTCCATCATCTTTAATTGTTTTTTCTATTTTAATATCAGGATAAATTACCATAAAACTGACTGTTTCTGTTTCACCATATTTTGTTTCATATTGTAAAATAGATGATGCAATCATAATTAAATCATAAATTTCTTTTCTAGTTATCTCAAAACCAACACTTTCATATGATTGTACATCATCTCCCTTTCTAGCACTTATGCTATAATCTGTTTCTATATTTATTTTTTTAGGCACTATTTTTATATCAACTTTTTTAATTCCACTTGAACTAACACTATATCCTTTTGATTTTAATGAGTTTTCTACTTTATTTATACATTCTTGCATTTCAGGTTTTACTTGTAATGCTATTTCCTCTTCAATGCTTTTGAGTAAAAGTGGTTTTTGAATATAACAAGTTAATAAATAATCTGGAGTATAACATAAATATTCAATTTTTATATTTTTATATAATACAAAATTTTTTGGAGAATATTCTCCTCCTTGTTCTAGTATAGTATTTATTTTTTCATCTATTTTTTCATTATTTTCAAAACAATTTTTTATCTCTTGATTAATATCTAATCTTGCACTACCAAATATTGGAGATATTAATCTCTGACCTGTTTCACTAAAAGAAAAAAAGATAATTGCAGAAGCTATAATAACCATTGCAATTATTATAAATATAGTTAATTGCCCTTTTTTATTTAACCTCTTTTTTTGATTCATTATATTATTTTATCTAAAGCTTATTTTATATACATTTTGTTATTTTATTCTTGAATTATTATGTCTTTATTTGGTTTTACTATTATTGAACATTTAGATGGTTTATTTTCCCAATTGTCCATACATTGAATATAATGTATTGTATCCGGTTTCCAAGAGATATCATGTTCGAATAAGTCAGGACTATTCATCATCAAATCTTCTTTTGTTAGATCACATAATGAATTGTTGTAACTATAATAACAACTAGATTCTTCATTTGTTATAACAATCAAACTTCCAGAAGAATAATAAACTCTTGATATCAAAGGGTAATCTTCATCAATTTGAATATCTATTATTGTATTTCCTAATGCTTCATTTTCTGCAGCGTCAGTACATTTAATTCCAAAATTCCATTTTCCCTTTTTTATTTGAAGAGGCTGTTTATGTTCAGATGCACCAGTATCATAGAATTTAACATATAAACTTTCATCACTTTCATTAGCAATGTTAAATTCACATATAGAAATTCCATTTTCTACTCCACCAGAAGTTGTTACTTCTAATTCTATTGAAACAGGTTCTGTTCCAGAACTCATATTTCCACTTGGCAAGATAGAATTTATTAATAATGGACTTTCAGTCTTTTTCAATATATACTCATAAGGACTTCCAAGATTTCTTGCACTCAAATTTGTTTCTAAAGGTTTATCTTTACATCTTATATAATATTTATTTTCATTATCTGTTATAGGTAAGGTTGTATTACAAACATAACCTAATCTTGTTCCAAGATTTCCATCTGTAATACATTGTATTTTTCCAGACATATTTTCAAATTTTGTTAATTTATCTTTATCCCATTTACATTCACTAGGTTCATTAACAAAAAATGCAATTTGTTTTTCAGTTAGATTAAACTTTACAGTGCTTCCACTTGGAGGAATAAATGAGCTTATCACTGGAGGTGTTCTATCGGGTCCAGGTTTAACACAGAAATTAATTCTGTAATCATTATCATTTGTTACTGCATTAACATTTGCACATTTTACATGAAGATTAATATTTCCTATTTTATCTAAAACATAATTTTCAATTGTGTCGTTTGCCTCTTCTTCAGGGTTTAGTTCATTAGATATTATACTTTCTCCACTTTCAAAGAATGTTGCAAATGAGTGATTAAGTAAAAATATTTCTCCACTAAGTGAAGGAGTCATTGAATCAAAGTTATATCCACTATCAACTTTTTCTTCACTATTAGTTTTATCATTTGATTCATCTGTCTCACTTAAGTCTTCATCTGTCTCACTTAAGTCTTCACTTATCCTACATTTAGCTAAAACATTTGTTTCAACTCCAAAAGTAATTTCACTAAATGCCTCAATACATCCACCATCTTTTGCTCTTACTCTAAAACCATTTTCAGTAATATCTGTATATTTATAGTTGCTATTATTCAAAGCCTCTTCCCAAGGACTGATAATTGGAGGTCCATCTTTAGAATTACTTGAAATACATTGTTCTTGACCAGTATTTTCATTAATTAATTTACAAGAAATTCCCAAACTTTCACATCTATATTTTGAGCAAGGTTTTAGTGGATCACTTTGACAATAATCACAACCTTTACCACTACTACTATTACCTTTTTGAATAAGATCACTAACAATTCCTGTTAATCCACCACCGTCTCCATAAGGTCTTTGCCATTTGCTACATGTAAATGTTATTTCAACTTCTTCAGTTTTTCCACAACCCATTGCAGCCATTATTCCAATTATTACTGCAGCACCAATACCTGCACCCATAAATCCTCCACCAATTAATCCTCCAGCAACTCCTCCAACAACTCCTCCACCAACAGTCATTCCTATTTGTTCTTTTCCAAATAAACCTCCACTTACCTTTCCTTTTATTTTAGCATAACCATCTCCAAATAAACTAGAAACATAAGAAATTCCATCTATTGCACTAACTGAATTATATTCTCCACCACTTGCAAATTGATCTTTGCTAGGTTTTGCAAAAATTCCATATACCATATTCAGACCTGTTATTCTTGGAGGTTTATCTCCTCTTTTTCCTTTTTTACTTATACTATATCCTTGATCTGTTACAACACCAGCAATATTAGTGAATGAACCACAATCACCCATACTTGCACAAAGATTATTCATTTGTATTGTGAATCCTCTTTCTTGACAGTCGCAATTTGAAACACATTCCCAACCATCCGGGCATTTTTTAATCCAAGTTTCTGTGCAAGTTTGTGTTGCCATTCCACATAGTTGGCCAGATTCAGAACTTCCACTAGAACTTCCAGTTAATGCACTTGCAGTACTTGTTATTGTGCTTAATGTTTCACTTTGACTTCCCAAATAACTTGATAATGAACCAGCAATTGAACCTGCTGTTGAATTTGCTCCTCCGCTCAAATCAAATCCTGGAGGATATTTTGGAACACAAACATTAAACTTGAAATTTTTATCAACATATATTGGATGAATTCTACAATCTGAATTAGCAACACACTGAACTAAACAAGCTCCATCACATCCACTTCCACCATTCATTGAAATACACTGTTCCCACATATTTGTCCTACAAAGAGCACTTTCTTTTCCTGAGCTTGAACTACTATTTCCAGAATTACTTGAATCTGTCTTAACACAAATTTCTTTTCTATAATCTGCACAAGGTTCAACTTTAACTTCTCCATTAATACATACATATCTAAAATGTCTACTTCCAACTGGATCAGCACTTAATAGTCCAATGCTTCCAAGTCCAAGTCCACCTAAAAAATTACTTGATATACCTAAACTTGACAAATCAAGATTCCCAATTCCAGGTATACTTCCAAGTCCAACACTTCCAATCTGACCATCATACACACACCAAGATTCTCCATTTACTCTATCTTTTTTTGTTCCAGCATGACCTGCAGCATCGTGACAATTTAAATCCCTACAAGTATAATCTCCATTTTTTAATTTTGTATCAATACCTTTTCTATAAAGACCACACATACTTCCTAATTCATAATTACAATTTCCACAAGTTGAACTTCCAAGGTTTGACCGTCCCGAGTTGCATGATTCTTCTTTACTTAATACTATTCCTTTATTCCATGATTTATCTTTATCACTCGAATAAACATTTTCTCTATTTCCACAACTGTCAATCCAATAAACTTCATCCAATCCTTCTATACATCCAGTCCTATTTTGTTTTAAACATACAGTATTTAAATCAACATTTGAACAGAGCATATTTATATTAAAATTTCCTTTAATTTCATTACATTCTTCAGCTGTTGTAAACTTACAATTTACTTTTCCATTACCATCTTCTTCTCCAATTAAACATGCACCTATGTTTTCACTTTGATTGCTTAGTTTACCAATACAAGTTGCTTCATCTTTCACATTTAATTCAAAATTATAAGGAATTCCAAGATTATTAGATAGTTTCTTACATCTATCTTCTGTAATATATTGTGCATCAAAACCAAGAGTACAACATCCTTGTTTACATTGTGCAACATTACAAGATGCATCTCCAAAATATGTGCCATTTCTTGATTCACAAGATTGTTTTTGTGCATTTGGATCACATAATCCCTCAACAGCATCAAAACAACATCCTAATTTACATTCACTAACTTCTGAACAACTTCCAGAAGTACATGTTCCATCACAACTTGTGCTACATTCAGAAGATGAAATCTCTAAACAATTATTAACTCCACTTTCAGAATTTATACAACAACTCTTATCTCCTCCACTGCCTAACATACTAGAAACATCAATACTTGCAGAAACTGTTTTAATTGGTTCTGAAATCATAAATGCAAAAGCAAAAATTGACAAAATTAACATCCCTGTTTCAAATAATACAACAAAACTTTTTTTATTATTTACCCATTTATAATTTATTTTTATTTCTTTCATTTTAGGCAGGTGTTTTTAATACACATCCTCTTATAGCAAAACGTATTACTTTGCCAGTAAGAGTATCTTTCACTGTATAAATTTTATTATCATCTCCTGTTTGAAATTTGTTTATTTCTATTTTAGGATTATTTCTCATTATCATAACATAATCTGAATTACACCATTTAGCTTCTTGTCTAACAATCTCTTGAGCAGTTATGGCCAGGTCATAAATAGGTGTTTGAGTTACTGAACTAAAAGTTCCCACATTCTTTTGACTATCTGCTTTAACAAAAATCATTTCCCTAGCAACTTTAACTTTAACTCCTCTTGAAATCATTTCAACACTAAATTCTCCTTCTTTGTCAATTTGAACACTATATCCATCCTTTATCATTTCAGATTTAAGGTTATCAAAACAAGCAGCTATTTTAGGTTTTAAATAATCTGTTACTTGTTTTTCAAGAAAGGATATTAATGCAGGTTCTTGAACAATACATTTAGCATAGTACTTATCTGTATAACAAAGATAAGGGTATTTATCAAAAGGTATTTCATCATTTTTTCCAAGATTATAACCAAATGACTTGTATATTCTTGGTTCTCCAAGATAAAAATTATGTATAATCATATAATCAGTCACCTCTTTTATATTATTATCAATACATTCAGAAACAATCTGTGTTGGTTCAACAGTTTGGGGTGGAAAAAAAGTCGATATTGGATTTTCAAATAAACTAAAAAGAAGAATTACTGAAATAACGATTATAATTCCAATAATCACAAAGAGAGTAACTTGAGCTTTTTTACTTTGCATTTTTTTTATCCATTTCAATAAATTTAGTAATAGCTTCTTCAATTATATGAGACTTATTTCTATATCTTCCTTTTTTCATTACTTCATCTAGTTTTCTTTCTGTATCTTGATCAATTGTTGCAGAAACTCTTACTTTCATTACCGTTTTTCCACCTTTTTCAATACCTTTTCTTAAAATTAGAGAAAATATTACTTTATATACTTTTCTGATAAAGTAAACTTTGTATAATTTATCTGTATAGTATTATTTTAACATATAAAGTAAACTTAATCAATTTTATATTACTTAACTTCAAAAATATAAAATTTTTAGTTTGAGAAAATTAAATTCCTAAATTTTTCTTAGTCTAAACTTTGGAAAGTAGCTGCATTTTATTATTTTGTTTAATAAACTCTTTCAATAATTTAAGTATTACTTAATCTACTTATAAGATAAAATCAATTTAGTATTATTTTATACACAAATGGTTTCTATAAACTAATTATGTCTTTTAATTATGTCTTTTAATTATGTCTTTTAAAAAAGCTAAGTTATAACTTTATGAGAAAAGATAATAAAATGTTAAGGATAACTTGATTTTTTGTATCTAGTTATAATATTCAGCCAATATAGTTTACAAATTAATACTTAAAAAAAGTTGTTACTTAATCTTCGTTTTCAACTCTTGGAGCAAGAATAAAAGATAAATCAAAATTTTCTTTTTTAAATTCTAATTTTACTGGATGATCTGTTGAAAAATTAATAAATATCTTATCTGCAATTTTACTTGCTTTTGTAAACTTTTGTAAGTATTCTAAGCTATATTTCGATTTAGATTGTCCGGATATTATTCTAACTTCATCAATAGAATATTCAGATCTTGCAGAGTTGAGTCCAGATGCTTCAATTATAAATTTTTCAGGACTAGAAATAAACGTGCAAGAATCTGCAACAATTGTACAGTCTTCAATTGCATCAACAAAATCAGAAGGGTTCATTTGTATTTGAGATAAAAATTCTAACTGAGGCATATTTTTTTCTTCACCATTTATTTCAATTAGTGCTAAAGAAAAACTTCTTTTTATTTTATCAAGTATGTCTAATTTTAAGATATTTTCATTATTTTCCATAATTAGTATACTTCCAGATTTTGTTCTTCTTAATACTGCCTTTAAACTGTCTAAATTTACACCTAAAACCTCTGTTCCAGATTCATATTGTGAAAATGCTTCTCTAGGAAGTCTAAATGAAACCATTGCAACATTTGCAGGATCAATTGCTACAATACTCATTCCTCTTTCATCAAATTTAATTTTAACTTCCGTAACCATTTCTGAAATAATTGAAATCACATCAGAAAATATCTTAGGATTATCTAATCTTGCTAACATAATTAATCAAAAATTAATGATACTTTTAAGCTTTTTTATAGTTTACTTACTCATATGGGCTTTTATTATAATAAGTAATTATTAGAATTAAAAATTAATTAACAAATGTTTTAAAATAAATCTGTTTTGATTTATCAATTAATATCGATATTTATTTAAAACAAAACATCTCTTTGTTTGCATGGAACAAAAAGAGGAAAGAATAAGGGCAATAACTAATTCTTATTATTCAAGAAAAGATGTTTTAAATGCAATATTTAATTTTTCAAATAATCGTGAGATAAGTCCTAGGTATTTTGAGGGTTTTGGTAAAAGACCAGACTCCTTTCAATATCCCTCAGATATAACATCTATGGTTAAGAGAGGAGCAACAAGCTTTCATTGTTCTCAGGAAATTTGGAGGGATCCATTAAAAATTTCTACAGATTTAACTCCGGATAAGTTGAATGAACTGAGAATTGGTTGGGATTTAGTTATTGATATAGATTGTAAATGGCTAGAATATAGCAAAAAAGCAGCAATTGCAATAATAAAATCACTTGAATTTTCAGGAGTAACTAATATTATGGTTAAGTTTTCAGGAAGTAAAGGTTTTCATATTATAATTCCTTGGAAATCATTTCCAGAAGAAATTGAAGGAACTTTAACAAAAAACATGTTTCCAGAATGGCCAAGAGCAATTTTAGGTTATTTAAAAGAAATTTCAAGACCTATACTTGAAAAATTAATCAAAGAAACAGACAGTGATTTTTTGAAAATACAAGGGTTTACAGGAATAAAATGCGAAAGATGCAGTAATATTGCTCAAGAAAACTATCTTATTACATTAATGTGTGAGAGTTGTTATCCGAAATATATTGAGACATTTAAATCATTTAATCGAGAATATAAATCAAAAAAATGTCCAAATTGCAATAAAGTTATGAAAGAGATAAAAGTAGAAAAATTCTATTTTTGTTCAAACTGTAAAATTGATTCTTTGAAAAATTCAAAAGATTTTAATGAAACAATATTATCTACAGATATTTATAAAATATTAGGTTTAGACTTACAGTTAGTTTCATCAAGACATTTATTTAGAATGCCCTATTCATTGCATGAAAAAACTTCTTTAGTAAGTTTACCTATAGATAAAAGTAAATTAAAAGAATTTCAAATAACTGATGCAAATCCTTTATATATTCAGGTAAATGAAACTTTTTTTACAGAACCAAAAAAAAATGAAGCTAAAAATCTTTTGATAAATTCTATTGATTGGTATAAAAATAATATTAAAGATGAAGTAGTATTTGATAGTATTAAAAATAATAATTTAAGTGAAGAAACTAAAAAAAATTTTGAATTAATAAAATTAAATGAAAAATGCTTAATAACCGATAATTTTCCTCCAGTAATTCAAAAAATTCTTTTAGGTATGGAAGATGGAAGGAAAAGAAGTTTATTTATTCTTTTGAATTTTTTTAGATCTTTAGGTATAACTATGCAAGATATAGAAGGTAAAATTAATGATTGGAATAAATTAAATAAACCACCTTTAAAACAAGGTTATATTAAATCACAATTAATCTGGCATTCAAAACAAAAATCAGTTTTACCTCCAAATTTTGATAATCCAATTTATAAAGAATTAGGAGTTTATGAAATAGACTATCTTTCTCAAAAAACAAAAAATCCAGTAAGTTATGTAATAAGAAAATCAAATGTATTAAAAAATGAAACTGATAAAAAAATAAATAAAAAAAACAAATTTAAAAAGAAATCTTAAAAAAAGGATTATTCTTTTTATTAACAAAGTTTTTAAATACTATTAACATTTATATTAGCATATGAAAAGAGGGTGGTCACTTTTATTTGTACTTTTAATTACATTTAGTTTAATATCTTTTGTTTTTTCAGAAGACGAAACGGATTATGATGCAAACTTAAAAAAAGCTCGTGACTGTTTAAGAAACAAAGTAGGAACTGACTGTTCTCAAATAACTATGGATGAGCAAGCAGCAGTTTTACTTTCAGTGGGTTCTATTGGTGAAGATAAAAATTGTAAATCTGAATATCTCTCTTTTTCCCAAGAAGGAATTTGTTGGCCACAAACAAACTGTAAAATTAAAGAAACTGCAATAGCTACTTTGGTTTTAGAATCATTAGGTCAAAATACAGATAAACCTAAAGAATGGTTGTTAAATCAAACAAAAACAGCAACTGATCTTATTTGGTATTTACAAATTGAATCTGATTCAGCAGCAGAGTGTTCTATATCTTATCGTAATGTAAAATCAATAGTTTCAATTGGAGAAGATAAAAAAATAAAATCATTAACTAGTAGTTGTTTTACTGTTTCTGATTCAGGATATTGGCTGAAAATTAATAATAATTGTTTATCTTATGATTTTACAATTTCTTGTGAAACTACACTTGAAAATGATTTTATAACAACTCTTTTATATAAATCACAAAATTCTCCAACAATTCATGTTTCACAGAGTGTTCATTCAGGATCTTCAGGAGGAGAAACAATTGAACAGATTATTTATAAGTGTTTTAAACAAGGAAACTCATGCAATTATGAGGGAAGTTTATGGGCAACAATGGTTTTAACTCATTTAGGTGAAGATACAACTTCTTTTGTTCCTTATATTGATGCATTTGCAGAAGAAAATAAAAATTTGTTTCCTGAAGCATTTCTTTATGCATCTTCTGGAGCAGAAGATTATTTAGTTAGTATTTTAACGGATAATTTCAAAAAAACTCACTGGAATGTAGGTTCATATGGTAAATATTATTCAACTGCTTTAGCCTTTTTAGCATTACAAGGAAGTGATTATCCTGAAATTGCTCAAGCAAAAGAGTATCTTTTGAATGGAAAAATTCAAAATACAGAAGGTTGTTGGGGTAGTATTAGAGATACAGGATTTTTATTATATACTGGTTGGGGTTCTCAAAATTTCATTCATTCAGATACTAACAAAGAAGAATGTGAGTCAAATTCAGATTGTGGAGAAGATGAAGAGTGTTTAGATGGTATTTGTGTCATAGTAAAAAAAGAAAGTTGTGTAGAATCAGGTAAGTATTGTGTTTCAAGTTCAACTGACTGTATTGATTCAAAAGGAACTGTAGATTCATCTTTATCAAGTAGTTGTCCAATTACTCAAGTTTGTTGTAGTGAGCAGGTTATTAAAAGTACATGTATTAGTGAAGGTGGAGTTTTTTGTAAATCAAATGAAGAGTGTTTAGGAAATAGGATTACTGATATTTCAGATAGTTCAAAAGGAATCTGTTGTAATATCGAATGTGAAATTGTATCAACTGAGGAGAAAAGTGAATGCGAAACTGAAGAAAATACTTGTAAAACTGAATGTGCAGATAATGAAGAAGAAGTAGAATATTCTTGTGATGAAGGATTAAAGTGTTGTGAGATAACTGAAGTGGAAGCTTGTCCAACAGGTCAGCAAAGATGTGAAGACGGACCTTATACTGGAATGTGTAAAGAAAATTGTGAAAAATCAAAATCATTATGGTGGATTTGGGTTTTGGTTATATTAATAATTCTTGTTGCATTAGGTATTGTTTTTAGGAAAAAGATAAGTGAATTTATTTCTAAATCTAAAATGGGAATTAAGAAAGGTCCACCGCCAAAACCAACAAGACCTGTTGCAGGAATGAGACCTGGAATGGCTAGACCTATGTCTGGAATGAGACCTGGAATGGCTAGACCAAGACCTGTTTTTCCTCAAAGATCAATGCCCGGACCAAATCCCCAACTTCCTAAAGATAAAGAGTATGATGAAACTCTTAAAAAATTAAGAGAAATGAGTAAATAAAAGAGTAAATAAAATATAGCTTAATTTTGCCAATAAATTTATTAATTAACTTTTTCTAACAATAATATGAAAAAAAAGAGATTATTTTTTTGTTTTATTTTATTAGTTTTATCTTTGTCTTATGTGTTTGCATTAGAAATTAAGTCTAAAGATTATTTTTCAAAAGGAGAAACTTTTTTAGCAGAAATTTCTGGAAATATTATCGATGATATAAATGAAGAAGATGTTGGTTTTTATAAATTAGGTCATGTACTTCTTCCATTAAACTCAGAAATAATTAAGATCAACAATAGCTGGGTTATTTATGCAATATTGCCTTATGTTGAACAGAATTATACTCTAAGAATTAAGAATGTTAGATTCAAAGAAGATAATTTAATTAAAACAAATAACATAGAAAAAAATTTTTCAATAACAAATAACACTGCCAGTTTTAATGTAAAACCAGGTTTTATTGTTTCTAATAAAGATTTTACAATAAGATTGTATAATAATTTAAATTATGATATAACTGTTAACTATGATCTTGGAGGAGAGGTTTTAGGTTCATTTAATGTTCCATCTCAATCTGATGAGGATAAAAAAATATCTATTGAAGGCGTAAATTCAACAAAAGTAACTGTGTTAAAATTAACTTCAGAATCAACTACTTATGATCTTAAATCATACATAATTAAAAATATTACAAATATTCAAAATCCTAACTTAAACAGTTCAAATAATACAAATATTTCAATTGTTGAATTTTTAAGTATTCCTAAAATTGTATTTTCTATTGATGAATTAAATGCAACAATAAATAAGAACCAATATTTTTCTTCAATACAATTATTTGGCCAAATAAATCTTTCTAACATCGGTAAAAACTCAACAGGTCAGATAAATCTAACTTTATCAGAATCCTTGAAAGATTACATAAACATTACACCTAATTCTTTAGAATCTCTTAATCAAAATAAAAGTTCAGTAATAATATTTACAATTAAATTTACAAAAAAAGGTAACTTTTATGGTGAGTTAAATGCTAATTGCACAGATTCTTCAGATATGATTAAACTTTATTTTAATGTTGGTGAAAATGTAACTATTAATTCTTCAAATCCTCCAATTTTAAATAATAACACTAAAACATGTCAACAAAATGGTGGAAAGAAATGTCAAACAAATGAGATTTGTGTTGGTAAACCTATTCCTGCATCAGATACTTTTTCATGTTGTGATGGTGATTGTAAAACTCTATCAGAAATAGATAAGCCTGAACCAAGAAATTGGTTAGTAATAATTATTTTAGTTGTTGTTTTGATAGCAATAGTTGCATTTATGTTCATTAAATATAAAAAACCAGTTAAATCAAAAAATTCATTAATTTCTAAAACAGAAGAATATGAAAAGAGTCATGAAACAACAGGTAAGATAACAAAATTATAGTTATACTTTTTTCTTTTTTGATTTGTTATTCTTATTATCAGTATCCTGAGGTATTATTTCATCTTTTTCTTGAGTTTGTTTGATTAGTTCTGTAATATTTTTTAATTCTTTTTGTAGTATTGAGTTATCCATATAAAGTCTTTTTGCAATTTCATCATATCTATGTAGTTTAATCATTATAGCAGTTAACAGATTACTTAATTCAAGATTTTCAAAAGTTAATGTTTCTGGTTCTACAATTTCAATATGAGAAGGCATATAACTAAATATTATTCCAATTAAACTTTCAAAGTTTTCAAATTCTACATCAATTTCTGCAAAAGAAGTATACAATTCCCCTTTCTCAAGTTTTTTGGCATCATGAATTGTTTTATCAATTAACTTAATTCCTCTTTCTTTTGATATATTTTCAATATGAACTTTCAAACTTTCAATTATATGTTCAGGAGGTTTTCCTAATATTTCAATAATTAAATTTGCTCTTATTTTTTTTGTCATTTTTTGTTTATTATTTATCCTAAAAACTCAAAACAAACCATGCCCTTTAGGATGTTACGCACTCAATGTTTTTTGATATAAATTATGATAATTAAGCAAAAAAACAGGAAAAAATAGATAGTTTTTTCCTTTATAATTTGATTTTTTGACTTAAACAAAATCTCATTGTCAGAGTTGCTTTTTATACTTTTTGTTACTTCAGGTCTTAAATCGATTATATTCATTTTTATTTGGTTATCGGTAAGCTGAGAATTTTCATTACTCATTTCAGATATTCTAATAATATATGGTCCTAGTTTTGTTTTTTTATTATTTCTATCTCTTAATGTAATAAATAAATTTGATAATCCATTATAATTTTCAGAAATTATGATCTTAAATGTATTCGGATTTTCTTTAATATCTTTTATATAGTAATTAGTTGATTGATATTTATTATTCAATTCATTAAAAATTCTTGAAAGTCTTTTCCCATTTTTATCAGTAATGTCTATTTTAATTTCATATCCTGAAATATCAAAATCATTAAATTTTATTTTAATCTCAAACTCTTTATTAAAATAAACTTCTTTCGGATAATCAACATCTATTTGATTATAATTTATTTTAGATGAGGCAAAATTTAAATTAATTACTGAACATGTAAATATAATTAAGAATATTACTCCCAAACACCATTTATTTTTTTTCCGCAAATACATTTTCCATTTATAAGCTTGTTTTCTATTTTCTTATCATTTCTTATTATTAAACTTCTCTTACAATCCGGGCAAAAAGTGGTCATTTCATTAATTTTTCCATTATCAATATAAACATAATTTAATCCTATGTTCATTGCCGTTCTTCTTATATTTTGAATAAGTTCATTTAATTTTTCATCTTGTAGATTATATTTAAAGTGAATAGGTGTATCACTTCCTAAGTTGTTTAATACCCATGAGATAATTCTTCTTAATTCATACAAATTATCATTTAATCCAGAAATTATTTGAACACATATTTCAACCCAAACATTATTCTCTTTCATTATCTTTATTGTTTTAAAAATATTCTCTAAATTAGCACAATACTTTTTTTTGTAAATTTCAGGATTTACTGATATAATTTCAACACTTATAGCATTTATTTTTTTTGAGAGTTCTTGTGCAGGTTCATCACTTATAAATCCTTTTGTAGAAATAACATTTTTTAATTTATTTGATTTTTCAAAAATATCTTTTAAATATTCATATGAAATAATTGGATCTGATAACTGATATAGGCCATATGCAGCTATTTTAGTATTTGTTTTTTTAAGTTCTTCTAAAAACTGGTTAGGTTCTTGTCCAAATTTAGGTATTTTATTTATTTCCTCCTCTTTTTTTAGTAAGTTTTCATTAATATCGATTAAGTTATCTCCAATAATCCCTATACTCAGGCATCTCGATTCAGGAATAAAATGATAGATTGAATGATCTTCAATATTTTTATACTGCATTAAATGAGGTTTAGCATAATGCATCGATTTTAGTTTTCCATCAATATTTTGTCTTACAATACATCTTCCAGTTTCACCATTGTCAATAAAACAACTGTGTGGGCAAAGATTGCAATGAACTTTTTTATTTGTGAGTTTTCTATAAAAATCTGCTTCTTTAAATCCCATATTCACCTCTTAAGATAAATAAGAATTATCTTGTTTATTAAATTATTGTTGCATGTGCTATTCTAATAATTGCCCAAAACGTTTACCTAAATATTTTGCATCTTCAAGTTTTATTGCCCAACTTTTTCCAGCATCTTTCATATTAGATGGATTAACAAATAACCATCCTTCTCTAAGAAATTTAATTGCAATAATTGGTTTTAATCCCATTATTTCTGAAAAAACAATAAAATCATTCATCTGTTCTTTTGAAATGTACTGGGTTGTTTTTCTGGTTGACTTACATTCTATTGCTAATTTTAATCCTGGTTTTCCCGCAATAAGATCACATGGAGACTCATCATTAACGCCACTTCCAGCAACTCTTGCTGCTCTCCATCCATCATCAGAAAATTTTTTTAGCAATTCCCGTTCATTATTGCTTCCCTTATGTTTGTTCGCCATCTTAATTTTTTATCAAATTATAAATCTCGTGCAAGTAATGTTCTTCTATTATTTGCTTTAGCTCTCTTTATAGCATCTTCAATCATTTTTTCAACTTTTTTATTAAGTTCAATACCAAAATCTCCAGAAACACTACCAATAGACTTTTCCTTATCAATTTCTTCAACTGATTTTCGTATGTTGTTAACTTTAATTAAATTTGTAGGCATTTTATTCTAGTTCGGAAATTAATTATTTTTTTCCGGTTTCATAAATGGAAATAAAATAACATCTCTTATTGAATCTTGCCCTGTTAAAAGCATTATCATTCGATCAATACCAATTCCAACTCCCCCTGTAGGTGGCATTCCAATTTCAATTGCATTAACAAAGTCTTCATCATAAGGGTTTGCTTCTTCATTTCCTTTTTTTAACATTTTTTGCTGTTCCTCGAGAAGATTCTTCTGCATTTGTGGATCATTTAGTTCTGAATATGCATTTCCGAGTTCAGCACCCATACAAAAAGGCTCAAATCTTTCAATCAGTTTACATAATTTTTTATCTCTATGAATCTTACATAAAGGTGTTGTTTCAATAGGATGGTCTAATATAAAAGTAGGCTGTTCAATTTTATCTTCACAAAAATGTTCAAATATTGCTTGAACCATCCATCCCCAAGTTTTTTCTGTACATTCAATATTATTTTTTTCAATAAAATTAAATAATTCTTTTTCGCTCATTTTATCAACATCAATTTTAGCAAACTCTTTTATTGCTTCAGTCATAGTCATTCTTTTCCAAGGTGTTTTAAAATCAACAATTTTTCCTCTAAACTCAACTTTTGTTGTTCCATTAACTTTTTTTGCAACATATTCATAAATATCTTCAAAAAGTTTCATCATGTCATTATAATCTCCATATGCTTGATAAATTTCCATCATTGTAAATTCAGGATTGTGCCATCTATCAATTCCCTCATTTCTAAAATTTCTCGCAATTGTAAAAACTTTTTCATAACCACCAACAATTAATCTTTTCAAATAAAGTTCAGGAGATATTGCAAGATATAAATCAATGTCTAATGCATTAAGTTTTGTTTTAAATGGCTTTGCATTTGCACCACCATAAACTGTTTGGAGATAAGGAGTATCAACTTCATTAAATTTCCTTTCTTTTAAGAATTCCCTTATAGCATCAATTATCTTTTCTCTTTTCAAAAAAACTTCTTTTACTTGTGGATTCATGATTAAATCAAGGTATCTTTTTCTATATCTTTCTTCTTTGTCTTGAATTCCATGCCATTTTTCAGGAAGAGGAAGCATAGATTTAGAAAGTATTTCAATTTTTTTTGCAAATATAGAAATTTCACCAGTTTTTGTTTTCATAATTATTCCTTCAACACCAATAAAGTCTCCAGAATCAACATATTTCTTAAATAAGTTAAAATCATTCTCCATTTCTTCTTTTTGTAATATTACTTGAATTTTTCCCTGATTATCTTGTACTGTTATAAAGATTAATTTTCCTAAATCTCTTATAGTCATTACTCTTCCAGAAATAATTACTTTTTCTTTAGTTCTTTCATCATTTTTAATCTTTGAGAATTTTTTCTTTATTTCATCAGACCAGTTTTTTTTCTCGAACTTGTAAGGATATGGATTTATTCCTTCTTTTTTCAACTCATCTATTTTTTTAATTCTATTTTTTATAATTTCTTCTTCTCTTCCCATAGAATATAAAGAAAAATACGCTTTAAATAATTTCTTAATAAATTTTAATGATATATTGAGGTAGGAAAAATAGATTTTCTGTTTTTAAATATGTAATATCTTGAAATCTTTGAAGTCTTGAAAGGGAATTTCAGTTACCTTAATCTCTTTAATTGTCATATGTTGAGTATTTTGACTACAAATTTGACTCATTCTGTCAGCCATTTCAATTTCACCTTCAACAATTACTTCTGCAGATCCAGAGTCTATTTCTCTAACAAATCCTCTTAAACAAAGTTTGTCAGCATTTTCCTTAATATAACTGCTAAAGAACATAGCAGGTATAGTGCCCCTAACACTAATTTTTACTGCCTTTTTCATATTTAGAATAGTATTTTATATTTCTTAAATTTATGTTTTTATTGATCTAATAACAAGAAATTTTTAGCTTTATAAAGGCTTGTATAATTAAGTATTTTTATTATTTATCACAAATTTTACAGCAAATTTTTCTATGAATTTTAAATCTTTTTTTATTGGCATCAAAAATTACTTGTTTTTTTATATTTTATTATTAATTTGAAGTTTATCTCGGTTTTTTATTACATAAACTTTATCATTTTTCTTTACTTGTTCTGGAACAGAAATTGTAATATCTTTGTCTGATTTTTTAGCAGATTTTGCAGGCTTTTCATTTACATAAATACTTTTAATTTTTGATTCAACTACTCCTGTTTTATCTCCAGTTATTAATATTTCATCTCCAATTGAAATTGATTCTTTTTGTATTTCAATTTCAGCTATTTTTGATTTAGAAAAATAATGTTTTATGATTCCAATAAAATGTTTTTCTTTTGTTGATTTATTTCCATAAATTCCGGACCATTCCCCCAGTTTATTTCCTAGATAATATCCTCCATGCCAAAAACCCCTATTGAAAACACTTTCAAGTTTTCTTTCAAATTCAGATATTTTTTCTTTTGTGAGTGTTTTGTTATAGTAAGATTCTATAGATTCCTTATAACATTTTGTTGCAGTATAAACATAGTCTGGACTTCTTCCTCTTCCCTCAATTTTAAAAACAGTTACTCCAGATTCAATTAATTCTGGAATAAATCTTATTGTACATAAATCTTTTGGAGACATTATGTGTCTGTTTTCAACAATTAGTTCATCTCCTGTTTCTTCATCAGTAACTTTGTAAGATCTTCTACAAGTTTGAAGACATTCACCCCTATTTGCTGATTTATTGTACATTGCAAGAGACATATAACACTTTCCAGAGATTGAAACACATAAAGCACCATGAACAAAAATTTCAATTTTTATTGTATTTCCTGAAGGACCTTTGATATTTTGTTTTTTTATTTCACTACAGATTTTTTTTATTTGTTCTAAATTTAATTCTCTAGCCAAAACAATCACATCTGCAAATTTTGAGTAAAACTTAACAGCTTCTATATTTGAAATATTTGTTTGAGTTGACATATGGACCTCAAGTTTTATTTTATTACAATAATTTATAATAGACATATCAGATGCAATTACTGCAGTTATTCCCTCTTTTTTTGCAGCATCACACACTTTTTTTGCTTCATTTAAATCTTCATCATACATAACTGTGTTGAGTGTTAAATAAGTTTTTATTTTATTTTTCTTACATATTGAAACTATTTTTTTAAGATCATTTAATCCAAAGTTTATTGAAGATGCTGAACGCATATTTAATTTACCAATTCCAAAATAAACAGAGTCAGCACCGGCTTTAATTGCAGCACTCAAACTTTCATAGCTTCCAACTGGTGACATTATTTCTATTTTAGATGATTGAGGTTTCATATAAAATCAAGAAAAGGTGTGTTTATAAAAGTTGAGAAAAAAGATTAACTTAATCCAATTTCATCAAACCATCCTAGAACATCATTTTTAGTTATTTCATATTTAGTTCCACATTCATTACAAGTTACTATGAATGAATTATTTTCATCAGTCAAATTTATTAAAAAACTAATGTTTAGGTATAAAGTGTACTTCCCTCTTTCCTTTCTATAAAAACCTGTTTTTTTATCATATTGTTCTTTAATTAAAGGTGTATCTATTGGAAGATCTAATGTTGTTCTTGGACAACAGTCAATTATAACATGGTCTTTTTCTAATCTTAATACATTACTTAGTTGTTTCATTTTATTTTATTTCTATAATTCCAATAAGCTTCATTAAGCTTTTTAGACCTTTGTTTTATTAGCTCACTTGATAATTGTTTTAATTTATTTGCTTGAGTTTTAGGTCTGCTTGAAAATACTGAAATATTAAGAACTTCGGGCTTTATTGTTTTTATTAAATCAACTGTTTTTTGAAAATCTTTTTCTGTTTCAGTTGGATAACCCACAATTATATCTGTTGCTATTGTACTATCCTTGAATTTTTTTCTTGAAAATGATTTTCTGAATTCTTTTGCTATTTTAATAAAATTATTACTCGTATGTCCTCGCTTCATTTCTCTTAAAACTTTGTCTGAACCTGATTGAACTGGAATATGAATAAACTTTTGAATTTTGTCTGATTCAAATGCTTTCAAAAGCTGTGGAAGATATTTTATTATATATTGTGGATTTGCCATTCCAACTCTTATCTTATAATTTCCCCCAATTTGTGTTAATTCATTTATTAAACTAGGTAGATTTATTTTTTGTTTAGATTTTATATCAAGACCATAACATCCGTTATCCTGACTTGTTAAGTATATTTTCTTACATCCTTCTTTAACTGCGCACTCAACAGCTCTTTTTATCTCACTAATTGAATAAGATTTTAATTTTCCCTTTGCAAGTTTTGTTGCGCAATAACTGCACTCATTTAAACATCCTTGAGAAATTTGTATTATTGCTATATCCTTATCTTTTCTAACTAACGGTTTGTTTAAACGCTTTAAATTAAGTGTGTCTCTTATCTCTAACTTTGGAAATTGTTTTTTCAGGTCAATTGTTTTAATTAAACAGCCACAAACAATTATCTTTGTATTTTTATTATTGTAGAATTTCTTGATATAATAAAGTATTTTTGATTGTGTCTTATTTTTAACAGAACAAGAATTGATTAAGATAACATCTGCTTCATTCTCACTGCCAGCAATTGAATATCCCTTTTCAAGATATTCTGCTGCTAGTATTTCTGAGTCATTTATGTTTGCCTGACATCCATAGGTTTTTATGAATATTTTCATAAAGAAGAAATTGAAATAAAGTATAAAAAGGTAGTGAAAATAAAAAATTAAAAGAAAAAAAAATTAAAAAATTGTTATTAGGGCTGCTAAGGGTTTTAGAGCTCTTTCATTTCGTATATGATTAAATTGTCGTTTTTTGATGGGCATTTTCTCCATATGGCATTTGGGTATTTTTCAACCAGTCGTCTAACAAAGTCAAAGTTCTTCATAAAATACAAAGAAGTCTTGCCTCTTTTGTCCTTGAATAAAACTTTAATCTTCATTGGATCACCTCCTTTTATTTGTATTCAATTTTCATAAATAAAAAATAAATTTGCTTTAAATATAAAAGTGTAAATCAAAACATATTTTTTTGGAGAATTTTATTTAAATAGACTTTAATTTCATGATAGTGGCACACAATTTTAAAGTAGTTGCATGTAACTAACAAGTTAACTCGAGTTAGCTGGTTAAGCGAAAAACTAAGGAGATTGTTAGAACTAATATTAGGAAGTTTAGGAAGTATGTCTTATTTCTTTTGGTAAAGCTGTTTGATTAAGATATGCTTTAAATTCCAAAAGACCTTCTTTAAGAATCTCTTTTTGAAATTCTTTATCTTGTTCATCTGTACCATCTATTTCTTTTAATTCAATACACATACTTTCTAAATAACCTAAAAATCCCAGACCCATATGTATATCTCTTATTAGAATTTTAGATGTTTGTTGCTGATCAAAAAAAGAAAAATATCCTGCAAGAATATTATATGCATCACTATATTCTCCTTTTTCAATTAAAGGTTCTATTTCATTAGCATACCTTCCTCTTAGTTCTCCAAGTTTTTGTTGTGTTTCTTCGATTAAACTCATAAACTTAATGAAATAGCAAGCTTTTTAAAGTTAGCGAAACTCGATTTTTCAGCGAGTTAGATAGCTAACTTCGGTGCTTTGCTATTAAATTAGTAAGAGTTCAAAAAATATGAATTCTAAGTGCTGAGGAAGGTCCGCACATCACTAAAAAACCATTCATGAAAGTGAAATGCTGTGAAGTATGGCAATGCTATAGAAACGGGACAACATAAATTAAGAAATTAATGGATGGTAAAACAGCTGGAACGAGTATCCTGGTTGATGCAAGGTTAATTACCGCATAGTAGAATGTTAGCACATTTAATTCCTACTTGGGAAATAGAAGGATGAATGACAGAATGTGGCCTATTTCTAACTCGCTTTTTCATAATTATTAAATATATTTATTTAATTCTAAAAATCAAAAAATAAACGACGGTTTTTAATTCCCAGTATATTCAAATTTTTTGATTTATAGTTTAACACTGAGAATTTCTGTTCTTTTTTAAAGTTATTAAAAAATAAAAAAACTTAAAAGATAGTTAGCAGATTATAAAATGATATTTATCTTATTATTAGAAAATCTTTTTTTTGTTTTTGTTTTTATTTTGTCATATTTTTTGTTTAAAAAATTCTTTAGACTAGTAACATAAACAATAGGAATTAAAAGGATTATTAAATAAATTAAAATAGAAATAATAAAAAGACCAGTGTCATGATTTAACTTACTTTCAACAAATAATATTGAGTTAAATACAACAGGAATAAGTGCTGCTAAAGAAGCAAAGAAGAAATCTCTAAATTTTACTTTAGATAATCCGGCCATTATATTGACAAATTCAGGAGGTATAAAAAAGAATAATCTTAGGAAAAAAATATCTTTAAATGCATTCTTTTTAAAATTAACATCTAAATCTTCTAGTCTTCTACTCTTTTTTTCCCATTTAGCCATATAATCTCTTCCAAGATACCTAGAAAGTGTGAACATGATTATTGCAAGTAACATATTTCCTATTAAAGCATAGAATACTGCATAATAAAAAGGAAAAATAGTTGCTCCAAACCAAGTTAATGGCATAAAAGGTATTGGTACAAAAGAAGCAGATATAAACAAGAAAATATAAACAAAAGGCGCATAAGGTTTTTTTCCAAAATCTTTTATACTCGTTAAGTTTAATCCTCTTTCATGAAATATAAATGCTGAAATAATAAGGAATATCATTATGAATATAAAAAGATAAATTTTGTTTAAAGAAAACTTACTTTTTATTTTCTCTTTATTTTGCATGTTTTTATTAGGTTAAGAAGGTTTAAAAAACTTATAATCTTTGATTTTTAAGTGGGGGTCTAGCTCATTGGGAGAGCACTACGCTGAAGACGTAGGTGTACCGTGTTCGATTCACGGGATCCCCATGTTTATATATAGTTAAAATAAAAAATCATTTAATTAAAGGTAATATTTATAAAGTAGTTTTAGTACTTATTATAATAAAAAGATGGTGAAAAAAAATAAATCTGTTAAAAGAGCTAATATCAAACTTAAAGCTTTAGAAAAAAAAGATAAAAGAAAAAAAGCAATTAACAGAAATTTAATGTTACTTTTTAATATCCTTGTAATTGCTATTTTTGTTCTTGGATTATACAAAATCTTTTTTGAATTTGATAGTAGTTGGAGATCTGGGCTTTTTATAATTGTTCTTGATCTTATTTTCGTATTAATTTTAAAACTTTATATAAAAATCAAAAAATGAAAAATAAAGGAGCTATTGAATTAAGTATGACTACAATTATTGTAGTTGTTCTTTCACTAACTCTTTTAATTATGGGATTTGTTCTTGTGAGAAGCATTATGTGTGGAGCTATTGAATTAACAGGAAATATTAATGCCAAAATAGCAAAACAAGTAAATGATTTTTTTGAGACATCAACAGCAGAGATATACTGTATTGGTCAGGGAGATCCTGTTAAAGTTGCTCCGGGAATAAATAATGTCTGGTGTGGATTTAATACTAGAACAGGTGGAGAATATACTGTTAAAATAACTGAAGTTAAATCAATAAGTACTACAATACCTAAAACAATAAAATTAGAAAGTTGGATAAGTGTAAAACAAGATAAAGTTAATATTGCTCCACAGGATAAAGAATCTAAAAAGATTGTTACATTAGAAATACCTGAAGATGCTCCTGAAGGAACAATAAGAATTAATCTTGAAATAAAAAAAGAAGGAATAGCAAACTCAAGTATAATCCTTGTTTACTGGGAAATTGACAAACCTTCTTTTTTTGATAAAATAAAAAATAGTTTTGGATGTTAAATCTCGATTATAACACCATCTCGGCCGACGTCAATTAGCCTTGTGTTTCCTACTTTCTCTTCAATACCACCAGCTTCATGAACATGTGAGCATAAAGCAATGTCTGGCTTGAATCTTTTTATTGCTTTTTCAACACCCCCACTACCCTTAAAAAAATTAGTAAACTTTTCTATTTTTGAATTAGCTGGATGAACATGAGTTACCATTATTTTTACTTTTGAATTTTTTACTTTATCAAATCCTTGTGAAAGCAATCCATATAACTCTGATTCTCTTAAATGTGTGAATGGACCAATATTTGCTCCGCCTGCTCCAAAAATTCCAATATCTCCAAAATGGACTGCATAACCATGTATATTTTTTGTATTTGGATAAACTTCGCTTAAGAAATCTGCTGTTGCAATTGTTTCATGATTACCTGGAATTAACAACACTTTCTTATTTGCTTTTGCAAATGGCCCTATAATATTTTTTGTTGACTGTTCAATAAATGTTAAATCACCAGTAAGTATAACTAAATCTACATTTTCTTTAATAGCTCTTTCAGCAAGTCTTTTTGTAAGTCTCGAATCCCCATGAATGTCTCCTGCTGCAAGTATCTTGAATTTTTCTGATTTATTGTTCATTTTAGTTAATATCTTAGTAAAAAACACCTATTTAAAAGTTACTACTATCTATAGACAAGTAGTAAAAAAATCATTATTTCTTCCTTTTTAAACCACAAAAAGTTTAAAAAGCCTATAATTATAATCGGATATATAGGTTACATTATAACCTATTAAAACTATACCTAAATGAACTTTCTAATGAAAAGTTCAAAAAGGGATTAAACAAAATGGATAAACTAAAAGACAATTTTGATATCTTTTTCAGAAGAAAACCAGCTCTGATGATGATTGCTCTTAGAAAGTTAGCAAGAGTACGTTATGGTTCAATTTTAGCAAAAGAAGTAGATTGCACATATAGCCATGCTGTAAAGATTCTTCAAACACTTGAAGAATTAGGTTTAGTAACTTTTGAAAAAAAAGGTAGAATTAAACTAATAAAGCTTACAAAAAAAGGAACAGATGTTGCTGATAATATATCAACTATAAAACAGTTAGTTGGATAATTTTAATTTTTTATTTTATTTCTTATTTTTTTAACAAATCAATCAGTGATATAATATTTATAAACTTTAAATTAGTCTTAATATAATGGATTGGAGTAAGTTGGAAGACCTTAAAGAAAGGCTTAAAGTGGCATATGAAAAGGAAGACTATGTTTCTGAGATGAGTTTAATAACTAATATAAGCAATGAAGTAACATATCATGCTAAAAGAATATCAGGTGGCAAGCCTTTTGATCTAAAAATTAGTGGTCATGATTCTTTTGAAAACTTAACAATAAACTTAGGTGTTTCACTTTCTGATGTTGGAAGAAGAGTTTATGGAGATCTCGAAAAGTTCATGGCTAATTGTCCGATTAATGGATATGTTTATGAGTTGGGGATTTATGCACAAACTGCTTATGTTGTTGCATAAGATTAAAAAATTCTGATATTTACAAACTTAACTGATTCGAACAATTCGAATCCTAAATGGTCCCGAAGGGATTCGAACCCTCGACACCCGGATTAAGAGTCCGGTGCTCTGACCAGGCTGAGCTACGGAACCATAGCTCACTGAAGAAATTGATGTTTAAAAAGAATTCGTATTTTGTAACTATTTACTACATTCTGTTTTTGAAATTATTTTTAGTTTTTGTATATATTCTTTTCCTCGAGATCTAAGCTGTTCTCTTAATTTTTGATTTTTTTCAAACCAACCATCTTGAGGATAACCTAAAAAAGTAACACGATTAACATCTAATCTTCTTATTGTTAGAGGTTCACTAGTTCTTGTTTTAAGAGAAGCTAATTCAAGGTGAATTGCTTTTTCTGCTCCAGGATAAAAACCTTCATATATACATTTAATTAATTGGCCTTGATGGTTAGCACCAAAAATCATTTTACCATATAAAGTTCTATCTTTAAAAATTTCAGCTCCTATTATACCATCATATAAAACATATTCTGAACCAAGCCTAAGCTCTAAATTTGTTTCTGAGTTAAATTTGTTAAGAGCATCATTAATATTCATAATATTTTACAAAGAGAATTGTATTTAAAGATTTATGTTAAAAATGAGAAACATAATAATATTTATATAATTATAAAAAATTGGGATATCATGGACTTAGAAGGAAGTGTTGATTGTGATGGTAGTTGTTCTGGATTAGACTCTATCAGAACTAAAAGAATTTCTCATGAACAAGTTGAAAAAGAATTAGATGAAGCAATAAAACCGAGTTGCTATGAAAAAGTTTGTAATTGGTTGAAAGGTTGGCTTTATGCTGTTCCTTTATATTAAATTTATTAAAATTTTATTCGAAAGATATTTAAATAAGGTCTAAGTAATAACTTTATGGTGTTAATTTTTATAATCTCCACAATTCTGCTTTTTTTGGTTACGGCTATAGTTTCTCTTATAATCAGTCAATATTTTCAGTTAATTATTGCGTTAGCAGTAGGATTTATACCAATTATTTATAAAAATAAGGTAGATAAAAAACAGATACTTAAGATAAATATTACCTGCAGTATAATAACTGAAATATTAGTTTTAATACTTTATTTCGTTTTTTTAATGCCATTACAAAATCAATTTCAAGAAACCAGTTATTTAATGGAAGTGAGTAAATTTTCTGAGCTAATGAGTATATTAAACATAGAGTCTTTTTTATTAAATAGCTTCTTATTTTTAGTAGTTTATAATATTCCTTTCTTAGTTTATTATGTTTTTAAAGTTTTAAAGAATAAAAAAATTAAAATTAATTATTTATCTCATTGAAAGAGGTCTTGATTCACTAATTCTTCTTTCTTCTATAAAAGATCTTACTGAAATCGAATCACTTCTTGAATTATCATAAACTTCTTCATAAAGCTCTTCTTTTAGTCCACTTTCAGGTGAAATAAAATAATATGTTACTCTCAAACTACCTTGGTCACCTGTTTGACTGGTTTTGTATTCCACTCCGGTAACTACCCCTGGAACAGCTGGAAGAAAATCAATAAGATTAAAACCTGCATGTAATAATGTCTCGGGTGTAACTACCATTTTTTATTTAACAAACTATATTATTTAAGGATTATTATCTTTATCTACTATTATCTTATTTATACTCTCGCCAGGTACTCACAGAGTATGCTTACATATAAAAATTTGAAAATGCCTCCTCATTGTTGTCTTTTAAAGAATTCTCCTAATGATTCAAGTGTTTTAACATGCCTTTTCCCAGATTCAGTTAAAGAATATATCCTTTTTCTTCCACTAGGCTTTACAGGTTTTGTTATCTTTTTAACCCAACCCCAGATTTCATACTTTTTTATTCTTCTAAGAAGGCTTTTTGGAGAGATGTTTATCTTTTTTGCTAGTTCAATTAAACCTAAATCTTTATTCTTATTGATTTCATAAAGTATCCTAGTGTCTAAAAAATCAAAACTCCCTCTTTTTTTCATTAAATAAACAGATAAATAGTATTTATATAATTTACCTTATCTGATTATTTTACCTTAAGTACTATAATAGCAAGGTTTATAAAGATTGGATTATACATTATTTAACCATAAGTTAAATAATACAAAATGAAAGTCCAAACAAGTATATGGGTTGACAAAGAAGATAAAAAAGAGATTAAGAAGATTTTGATTGACAGAAATCAAAATTTGTCTTGTTTAATTAATAATCTGATAAAAAAATTTATCAAGGAAAATAATGATGCAACAACAAAAAATAGGAATAACTGAGCAAAAAAGATTATTAGAATTTTTGGAAATTAGCTTGGAAGACATAGAAAGTGGTAGGTTAGATGAATCTATGCCAGAGATAATGAAGAAAATACTAAATTTTTACGGAGTTACTAATGAATCAATATAATGGGGGTAGGTTAACTAAATTTTCGGTAAGAATTTCATCAAAAGAATTACAAAAGTTAAAAGAGCTACTTAAAAATTCTCCCTTTGCAAGTCAAAGCGATTTTGTTAGATTTCAATTATTTGGAACAAATGAAATTAATTTTAAACTGGATAAAATTTTAGAGGCATTAAAAAATGGAAAAAAATGAAAATAATTTAATTAGTAATGAAAAACCAAACCTCTTTCAAAAAGTAAGGGATAAAATAGTTAGTCTATTTAAGAAAAAAAGTATTGAAAATCTAAAGTCTAATTCTCAACAGGGAGCATTCTGAAGATGAAAAGAGAAAATTGTAACATATTTCAACAGGAAAAGCAAAATAACAGAAATATAACTTGTAAAATCAAGCCTAAGTCTACCTACAGTTGGCAACTCTGCCCAGTCAAACCAAATCCAGAATGTGTTAAAGTTTTCTTTGAATCATTAAAACTTAGAGGTAAAACATTAAATAAATTTGCAAAAGAAAAATTAGTAAATAGGAGTAAGTTAAGCCAAGTACTGCATGGGCTTGATATACCAAGAACTCCTGGAAAAAGAAAATTTTGGGCTGAGGAAATACTTGACTTTGATGTACAACTATTTTGGATTCCCGATATAACTAGTAAAAACAAAGATTCTAATACTAATCTAAACAAAAAGGAGGTAAAACAAAATGAATAACTTACTTGGAGATTTTGATTTTAGTTTAGATGCTGAAAAAAGAGTGGTTGTTATCCAATTTGAAAGGTATTTTGACTTTTTTAATTTTGCACCATGGATAGTTCATGTCTTCATGATGATGGGTAAAGATTTTCCACATATTGACTTTACAACCTTTGAAACTTTTTCATCATGTAAAACAAATAAGAGGGCTAGAAAATTTCTAGCTTCTCATGATAAATTAAATAAAGGAGGTAAAAAATGAGATGTATTTTATGTGAAGAAAAGGTAAGTGGAAATAGCAGTGTAAAAACAGTCTGTAAAGACTGTGTTCGTTACATTGCTAACAAAGCTCAAGAGTCTGGTGCAGTTATTGAGTGTTTTGCAGATGCAGTTATTATGGAGAATTGTCCAAACTTAACTTTTCCAGAGTTTAGTAATGGGATTGTAAAAACAATCCCTTTACATTTAATAAAAATAAATGGAGGAGAAATAGGTTGCCCTACTTAAAATAAAAATGAGTATAATTAAAAATGCCTTTGCACTAAGTCAAAATTATAAACCAAACATTTTAATTGTAAGAGAAGGGTTAGTTAGTGAACTTACTAATAAAGTTAAAACACATAATAATTATTCTGTTTTTCTTAGTGGAATAACTGGAACAGGAAAGACTTTATTAATCCAAAAAACAGTTGATAACTTAAATCAAGAAGGTAAAGCAAAATTTAATTCAATATATATTAATTGTGCAGAAAAAAATACATTTACTTCTGTTGCAAAAATTATAATTGAAACAATAAGAAATAAACCATATAATGAAGCTGGAAAAACTCGTTCCCAATTAACAGAAGATTTAAATAAAATTCTGAAGACTCCAAGATACAAAAAGCAAGTTTATATTTTGGATGAAGTTGATAAATTAGTAGTAAACAAAGGCAATCATGATGAAATATTATTTCCCTTACTGAATTATTGTGATAATGCTGTTTTTATATTAATTTCTAATGATACAAATATTTTAAGTAAACTTGACCCTCGTATTAAGAGTCGTTTATCTGCAGAAATAAAAAATGTTCCAGTTTATCAAGCTGGAGAAATATTTCAAATATTAAAGCAGAGAGCTGAAATTGGATTAATTGAGGGAAGTTGGAATAACGAAATACTGGTGTCTATTGCTCGTTTTGCTTCTGATGTGAGTGGAGACATTAGGTTTGCTTTGAAATTATTTGAAAGAACTGTTTCAGTAACTGAAATACAGAATAAATCTGAAATTGACTTAGAGACTGTAAAAGAAGTTATTAAAGACCTTGAGAATTCTGAATTTGATGCAGTTTTTATGTCTCTATCTTTACACTTAAAGATTACTATAATTGCTATTGCACTTGAATCAGCAAAGAATCAACAAGGTTATGCCATTACCTATCCTGATGCTTACCAAACCTATGAAAAACTAACAAAAAACCAACGATTTGGTCCAGTGGGGGATAGGCGATTTAGAGATTTTTTAAACCAGATTCAAATGCTGGATTTAATTAGTTTACAAAACAAAAGTACAAATAAGCGAGGGGGAAGGCTTAGAATAGCTACCCCTAACTTTGATTTTATTAAAGTTTTAAACAAATATTACTATGATAACCAACAATCAATGGAATGAATGGAAAGGATGTGGTCTCCCTAAGGGGAGGTATAATCTCCGTTCATTCCACACAAAAGCTAAAATAAAATTATAAAGGAGGTAAAAAATGGAACAAACTAGATTTAATCAAAAGAAAGATGATGAGTCAAAATTCTGGGGTTCACTTTGGCTAAACAAAGAAAAGAAGAATCCAAAAGCACCAGATTTAACTGGAGAAGCTGAAATTGAAAATCAAAAGTTCAAACTAGCAATTTGGAAGAATCTTGATAGAACTAATAACAAACCAGATTACAAACTTTGTTTGAGTAAAGCTCAAGAAAAACAAATTGAACAAGAACTAAATTAAAAAATAAAAAATATAAAACTGAAAGGAGGTAAAAAATGGATAAGTCAAAATTTTACAATTATAAAGAAAGATTAAGAGAATCAGAAGATTTTTTTAGTTCAAACAAGTTAGTTAAATCCCTTAAAAAAATAATAGAAGAAAAAGAACAGTCTCTTAAAGATTTATTAAGTAAATATGAAGAAGTTAAACAAAACTCAGAGAGACAAAAAGGAGATAATGAGGTTCTTTTGGATAATGAAAAAATTCTAAAAAGCGAGCTTGAAAGATTAAGAAAAGAAAAAATTAATTTTGAGCAGTTAAACAAAGAGCTAAAAGAAAAAGTAGTTAATCTAGAAAAACCTATGAAAGAAAATGAACTTACAACGATGGAATTAGATAAGTATTTTAGAGAGGTTTTAGATATAAAACTTGAATTTCTTAAAGATTACAAACCAAGAGAAATTCTGAAAGGTCTGAGATTAAATAAGAAGATAAAACCGAGAAGAGAAGAGAAAGAAATTATAACTAGAAATGAACAACCAATAGAGGCTAAAGAACAAGAAATGGATGAACTAAATAAAATTGACTCTTTATTTGAACAAAAAAAGATTAGATACTAAAATTTATAACTCTTTCATCAGAATTACCAGCTTTATCTAAAACTTGAACTTTTAAACTATAAGCCCCAATTTGAAAATATTTTTTAGAATAACAATTACCATATTTTAATCTTGTACACAAAGGTACAAATTTAGCTTTTCCATCCTTTAGATTTATATAACCTACTTTATCAAAATTAAGTTCATTTGTGCTCATATTAAATATGATAAAATTTTTACCGATTGAATATGTAAAGTTTGTAATTTTTGGAGGAGTTGTGTCCACATTTATTTTTGTTTTTCTGGACTCTTGTGAATTTTCACTAAAATCTAAAAGATAAAATGAATATTCTATATTTCTTCCATCATAATCGCTCAAGTTTAAATTAAAATAACACTCTTGATTTTTTCCAGGAGAACAAGAGACTATATTTTCTTGATTAATCTCCGAACTAGAAGTCAGCAATTCTTCTTCACTCCAACTAGTCATTACATATTCTCCAAACCCTGGCGAAGGATTACTCTCATTTAAAGTTTTACTGCATGCTGTTGGAGAATTTTTAAAATAGGAACAAATTATCTTTAAAGAATTTGCCTGGCTTCTTGGATAAAAATCTATTTCTTTACCATTAACAAACAGCATGGGACTTCCAGTAGCTTTATAACTAGTACTTAAACTTGAATCTAATGAGTAATAATATTTAGCTCTTTGAGACATACAAACATCAACATTTAACTTTAAGTCATTTAAGCATTTTGTTGCATTTCCTTGTTGAACGAAACATTCAATATATGGGATAAATTTCTGTTTATTTTCTTCTCTTATACAAATTTGTCTATATGTTTCTTCTTCCTCAACACCGCCATGCATAAAATAATTAAGATACCTAATTTTAAAGTTCACTCTACTTCCAAGCAGTTTTATTACTGGAATGATTCCCTTTTCTGCTTGAGCTCCATATGGGCAGTAAGTCATAACAAATAATTCCACCGTTGGCTTAATTGGAAGAGTAAAATCTGTTTTAATTTGAGCATAACTTAAATAATCTTCATTATATTTAACATAAAAATCAGAACCATTTGTAAACTTTCCATTCTTTGGTTCCGAACTAATTATTCTGGGATTTATAGAATCAACTAAAAATATTTGACTAATATTAATCTCTGGGTTATTATTACATTTTAAAGATAAATAATGAAATCCTTGTTTAAAATTAATAAACTTACTATAATTCATACAAGATTTACATAAAGAAGAATATTCTAAATTCTCAGGGAAAATATAATTTTCTGAATTATTAACAAAATTCCAAAATTCTGAAGGACTAAAGACATAATCGGAATAATATAAATCACAACTTTTATTTACTCTTACTTCAAAATTTATTTTTGTAAGATTATACACCTTTTCCTCAGGAGAGATAACCTCTATAGTTTCTGTACTTTTATTCAAACATAATCCTGTTTCATTTAAACAGCCATATTTACAATAACCACAAGTTCCAGTGATATCTGACTTAGTACAATTAGAATTTAATGTTCCAGGATTTTGACATGTCCAGTAAATAGGATTTGAACATGAATAATAATTACCAGAGCAGTAATAATCTATGCTGGAGTTGCCACAATCATTATCTTTAGCACAACTTACTTTAGAACAATAAGGAATACCATAAATCGGGCATATTGGTGCATACCCTATACTGCATGAAGGAACAGGACATCCATAACAATAATTCCCATATTCTTGTGGACATAAGTCTTCTTCATCTGGAATACTATCTCCGTCGCTATCTATTGGAGGGAAGACTTTAACATAGTCTATTTCTAAACTACTTAATCCGCATTCGCCATAACCTATTTTTACTCCCTCAAAAAGATTTCCTAACCAACCCCAACTATTTTTAACTATCCAATATTTTCCAGAATCATTATAACCAACTAAAACAACTGCATGAAGTCCTCCAGGATTGCTTTCATCACATCTATATAGCCCACCAGAATCCCACCAACCACCATCAACATAAATTACAACAACCAAAGGTCCTTTTTCAATTAATTCTCTTTTAATCTCATTTTCATTCTTAGTCACATATCCCCAATCATAAATTTTATACAATCTATTATACCAATCAGAACACCTTTCTGAACAGGTTTTACCAAATAGCCCAGTCCATGAATAAGGAAAACAGTTTTCATCAGTTATTCCTTGAGTTCTAATGAACTCTAAAGCATCATCTGTAAATCCCCCATTACAATCTCCTGCATCAGAGCAATCAGATACTAGATATTGTTCCGATAAGTCTATATTTAAATTTGGTTTATTTTGTTCTATTTTATATTTAGACTCCACTGCACCAACAGAAGCAAATGCCCAACAAGAACCACAAAAACCTTGGTCTTTAGTAGAAGTCAACCAGTTATAACCATTATAATTCCTCCAATCAAAAGAGGAAGGTAAATAATATTGCTGAGCTTGAATCAGATAAACAGAACTTAGTGATTTCTGTGAAGTTATATTGTTTAATTTAAAATTAGGTTCATTAACCTTCTCTGTTAAATTCATCAAAGTAATTAAAGGGATTACTATCTCATTACTACCCATAACAGACATTACTTTGTTCGTTGAATCTTGATTATTCTTTAAAATACAGGCAGCATATTCTGGAGAATATGGATTTTTTCCATCATTCAAAGTAATAATATCATATCCTAATCTTGAACAATAAGAATATTCCTTTCCAACTTTTCCTTGAAAGAAATCCCATGCATTTAAAGTAAGATTATTTGTACTATTGATTATAAAACAAAGTCCGATATCTCCCATATCTGTATGATTTATAACATACTCATATCCTAATTCATTACAATATACGGCAGAGGGATTCCTAATACTTGAACCAAAAGGTAATTGTGTAATTAATATTAAAATAAAAAGAAACATAAATCCAGTTATTATCTTTCTATTTTTATAATTTTTAGTAAAAGAATGAATTAACGACAAGATAAATCCAATAATAAAACCAATTACCATAAAGTAGACTAGATTAGAATAACTCGCAGAAGTCCAACACCCCCCAACTATCCCGGAATTGCAAGGAAATAAATAAGGTAGCCCAAAAATAACGAATTGGCTTCTTAAAAGCAATATAGAAATTATGAGTCCAATAATAAGTCCAACGAATCCAGTAATAAAATTTTTCTTATTAAAAAATAAATTTTTCATCTAACCCTCATTTATATTATTACCAAAAGATTACCAAAATATAAATCTATCGCACTAAGAGAGAGGGGCAACAAATTAGATTATATTTGAGATTTATTAATTTCGCTAAGAATTTGTTTGCCGTAATTGGTTATAATGTACAATTTTCCTTTATTAGCCTTTGGTGTTAAACATTCAATTAATTTGCTTGATTCAAGTTCAGAAAGAGTCCTGCTAATATGGGCAATATTGATATTTAACTCCTTACTTAGCTTTGAGGGGGTTTTAGGTGATTGAATATTGTCTAAAATTCTTTTTCTATAATCACTAGAAATTACAAAACTGACATCTTGCCATTTTATTACTTGATTCATATAACAAAATTACCCAAAGACTTATATAGCAGTATTTACCATATTATTACCATATACTTGCAAGGATTAGTAAAATGGTTGAAAAAGAGATACCTAAAAAAGAAAGTAATTTACCTATTTACCTTGTTGTAGGAATAATAGCACTCGTTCTTGTTGGTTTGTTTATTGCATTTGTTACTCCAAATGTAATTGGTAATGTAGTTAAATCATTCCAAAATTGTGAAGATGTCCAAGTAGCATATAATGAAACAGAATACTATACTGAACCAGAATCTTATTCTGATAAAGATTGTACGAATGTAAATATGATTTTTAAGAGTACTTTAGTAAAAAATCAAAAAGAGTGTATGCAAGAAGAATGTGCAACTTACAATCAAGTTTGTGCTGATTATAACCAAGAATGTGCAACTTATACCCAACAATGCGCAGATTATGATGATGAATGTGAAAGTTATAACCAAGTCTGTGTAGAAAAAAATTTCTGGGGAAACTGTGTTAAATATCAATCTGTTTGTGCTTCATATAAAGAAGTTTGTGTTTCTTATAAACCTGTATGCTCTGACTATAAGAATGTATGCAACTCCTATAAATCTGTTTGTGGGGCTTATAAGTGTATAAAATATAAATTTACTTGTGGACTTAAAGTAGATAATCAAGAAAAACAAGCGCTTATATTAAATATAGGATTATATAAACAAGATTTTGACTCAAAAACATCAATCTTAATAAACACTCAGAACAATTGGGTTGTTAATTCTCTTGATTCAAGACAACTTAATTGGGAATTTACAGCATTGCCTACAGAAAATGTTGGTTGTTCATATAATTTCTTGAATTCCCCAACTATGCAAGTTTGTCGCGATGTTGTGAAATCTAGAGATGTTCAAAAAACAAGAATAATTACTAGATATAGAACTGAACAAAAATGTAGTTAAAGAATATATAACTTTAAAATGGGATTAAGTAATTAAATAAACGGTCGTTTTTCTAATTAGTATTTTTGAGTAAGCTTATCGTCTATTAAAGTTCTTGATTTTCAGAGGGGGTTTTTGAATGATTATTTAGAGACAATTATTAATTCTCTTTATTAGGTATCATAGAAATGGCTTTTTTTATTGCTTCATCACTTAAATTTGGAAGTAAATACTTTATTGGATGGTTAATATGGAAAAAATTCCACTGTTCAAAAAGAGAATTATCTTGCTCCCTATGTTGTCTTGAATGAAAGTGTTTATGCCATTCAACATCTTTTAAATCTACAATATAAAAATATGGCTCACGATTATGTACAATTACTAGTTTAATATCACTCCAAAAATCAAGATAGTCTTTCATTTGACCATAACTAAAACCAAAAAGCAGGGTATTTAGCTCTCTTCTATCAATAAATGAACGATATTTAACATCAATAAGCATAACTTTTTGACTTTTTTTATTAACTGCAATAAAATCTGGCATTGATTTTATTCTTCTGCTTGTTTCATTAAGATTATCTTTCAAGGACTTTCTTAACTCCTCAATATGATTCTCAACTCCAAAAGGTATACAATCCCAATCGTTTGTTGATTCTATAAGAAACTTGACTATATTCTCTGTAATATTTCCCATAGCCTTGTTTTCTTTCCATAACTCTGTATTTTTCATTAAATCTTAGGTTATCTAAACTTTAAAAATATGTCCTTGTTTTATAATACTCTACCTTTCTTATAATTAACTATCTTAGACTTATAAATTATCTAAGATTTCTACCTTTCTTATTTCAGAATAATCTGCACCACATAACTTGCACCCATTTGTTTTATTTATTTCATCAATAGGACAATTACCTGAACAACATATTAAATCAAGTTGAATATAATCTTTATTTTTTACACTTTTATCAGATAATTCTATTCCACACTTAGGACACCGAGGATTCATATTGCTTTTTATATTCATATTCTAATCAAAAAAATTTAGGGAGTTACAAGATTTAAATTTTTACTTTAAGGATTTTCTTGGTCTTCCTAATCTTTTCCCTTGGCTTCTCGCTCTTTCTAAGCCTGCAAGAGTCCTTTCTCTTATTATATCTCTTTCAAATTGAGCAAAGGAAGAAAGAATATTTATCATAAGTTTATTTGTTGGGTTATCATCAAGGACAAGGTTTTCTTTAAGAGTCCTAAACTGAACATTACTTATCCTCATGATTTCTAAATCATTAATTAGTTCTTGCATACTTCTAGCCCACCTATCAAGTTTCCAAACAAGTATCAAATCCCATTTCTTTTGTAAAGCTTCTTGAAATATTTTATTTTTTATTGGTCTTGTCTTTCTTGTACTCTCTTGCTCCTCAAATATGTTATAATCATAATTCATAGCTTTAGCATAAGTTTCTAGCTCTAATCTTTGATTTTCTGGATGCTGGTCAAGTTTTGAAGTTCTACAATATATTGCAACTTTCATTTTCTAGAACATACGGTCTTATGGTCTTGATTAGCTTTCAATTGGCAGGTAAAAACTTTAATGTTTAATGGAGTTATTTTTCTAAGTTGAGCTAATTTTTCTAAATTTCTTGATATTTGTCCAGATGAGTTTCTTTCTTCAATTTCATAAGCATCAATTACTGCAGGAGAAAAAGAGTCTTCTTTCTTAAATCCAACCAAATCAATTTGCCCCCAATTATTTTCTTTATGCAACCAGACAGGATAGTTCTTTTTGGTTTTCCAATTCATTCCTCTTGATTTAATCTCTCTATCTATTTCTTCTATTTTTTGTTGATGTTCTCTTGATGGCATGGTTTGGTTTTTCTCCTGGCAGATAACCATATTTATCATAAAACTGTAATGCTTTAACACATTCATCTAAATCTTCTTCAGTTTCAATATGTCTATCCTCCATAGACTTTTATAGCCCTCCTTTCACATGATTGAGCAATAGGACCAGAATCAAAAGAACCCCACTTGTAATAGTAATCTTGAGCTTGCTTGCTTAGTTTATAATTCCAAATACCCCTTATCCTCTCTCTGCTAACAAGTCCACATTTTACTAGAGCCAATAATCTCTTTTTATATTTAGATTCATCAGCTTTGGTATTCCAACCATAACTTTTGCGCCTTTGACGGTCAAATATAGACTTGTCTAAAAAATCATCTATTGTAAAAAATCTGTTAAAATGCCAATAAAATAAGATAAATTTGAGAGTATCAATTTTGGCTCTTAAATTCACTTGGATGAGCTTATAGTGTTTATGTCTATGAGTTATGTAAGATTTATCATCCATGCTTATCCTTACTAGTAGTCCTTTTTATAATTTGTATCTCGTTTTGGTGTACAATTTTAGGTTTTGTGTATAAAAGCGGTATACAAATTAATAATCACAATTATGTTAATAAAGTGCAGATAGTTTAAATTAGTATGGCAAAAAAGCAAACAGAATTAGAAAAAGAAATGATTAGCTATTATTCCAAATTAAACAATGAAATGGAAAAGAAGAAAGTTAATGAAGAAGAAAAGAAAGTTGAATTAAATAAACAGCAAAAGAAAGTAATTTATGGGCTAATAATCGGGTTAGTAGTTTCATTGTTTGGTACATTAATCATAAAACCAATTTATCAATTAAACTTTATTTTTTCTCTTATTTCATTTGGAATTATATTTTTATCAGTATATACTCTTATAGATTTATTTATAACAAAAAATGAAGAAAGGCACAGATATTATACCAAACTAATTTTTAATGTTCTCACAATTTTAATACTTATAGGACAATTTGCGATTTTAATTCACCAAACAAATATTTTGGATGAACAAAAGAATATCCAAAGACAACAGACATCAATAATTGAAAAAACATCACAATCTCCTTATCCGGATTTAATTATTACTTCTTCACAAGGTAATCAGTGGACTAAATTTGACTCTATCGTTAATGGAACAAACCAAATAGGTGTTGGTGTTTTAAATATAGGAAAAGCTACAGCCCCCTATGCTAGTGTAAGTCTAGAAGATTCTGTGTTTATTGGGACTCAAAATTATTATAATAAGAACAATCACTATTCATTTGATATAAAAGATTTGGAAAGTGGAGGGCATAATTCTACCTGGTTTGAATTTTGGATAAATCCAAATCAAATTTCTAATTTTTCAATAGGTGAAAAAAATATTACATTTAAAATAGACTGCCCTGTTTGTAGAGAACCTATTTCTTATCAAAATGTTAGTCTATGTGTTTTTAATCAAAATATTGAAGAATGTGGAGATAAATAGAGTTACTTCTTAATAATACAAAATCCTAATTTTTGTACTTCAAAATTGAATACAAAGCTTTTATACTCTGTTAACAAATGTTTCCAAATGGCAACAACACATATAAGAGTAACAGAAAATCAAAAGCAATTTTTAGAGAAGAATAGAAAGTATCCTAGAGAAACTTATTCAGATATTTTAAAAAGAGTTTGTAAGAAAGATAAATCAAAACCTAAAATTTGTAATAAACTTGAAAATTAATGTAAGGAGGTGAAAATATGGAAAATAAAAAAACAAAACAATTAGAAAAGCTTTATCTTGAAGATTGTAAGATTGAAGGTAGGAGTATGACTTGTCAACTAGGTTCTGGCTCATCAGAGAAGATAATCAACGATATTAAAGAAACTCAAGAATTAACTCATTAATCACAAATGGGGCTAGCCATCCCCTTAATCCGTATGGGCAGGGCTCCTTCCTTTGCCCTGCCTAACCTAGAATAGATAGAAAGACTTAAATCAATATTAACATTTAATTGCCTATGAAATCACCAATTAAAAAATTTCATTATTGGCTTCTTTGGTGCAAAAATCAAAAGTATAATTATAAGTGGAAAAGAAAATATCTTATTACAAATTTTTTGATAACCCTAATTTCCTTAATTGTACTTATTTATTCAACTAAGTCAGAAAAATTATTTGGAGAATTAAACCCAATTTTGCTTTATGTATCAATAATATTTCTTATTTATGGTTTATATAAACTATTAAAAGAATTTCCTAATTGGTATAAAAGACAAATAAACTTAATTAAAATACTTTTAATTATACTTTTAATAATAATTTCATGGCAAGCATACATACATCAAGATACTATTCTAAAACCAATTTATAATTTTTATGACAAATCAAACTTTTCTATATTTACTCCAATTTTCACAAATAATTCTGGTTTGTCTGATATAAGCACTTTAATTACTGGTCCAAAGATTGATGATGCTTGGGTTCATAATTTCATGGCAATTGTAAATGATGCAAGAGTAAGTAAAGGATTACAAGTCATGAATGAAGAAAATTATCTGAATAAGGTTGCAAAATCAAGATTTAATAAGATGATGGAAAATCCGTTCATAAGTCATTACGGTGCCGAGGAATATAATGTAGGAGAAGTTGTTTTTTATCCCAAAACATCTGAACAAAGTTATATTAAAGATATACAAGAAACAGCTCCCCTGCATTGGGATTTATTAATGAGTCCACTCTTTACAACATATGGTTATTATATTGAAGAAGGACCGGTTATAGAGATTTATGGTTCATGTTCAACTACAGAAATACCTGGACCAAATATTAATGTTAAAGAGTTTTTTAAAGAAAAGGGTTGTGCTGTTAGTGTTGGAAAATCTATGTGGTTGGTAATAGATATGACTTAAATTAATTAGAAAGTGTGCTGACTGATATTTTTCCTTCAATAATTCCTTTTACGGTTTTCTTCATAATCTTTAAATCTTCTTTTCTTTGTTGTTTTAATTTTTCTATTTCCTTTTCAAGTCTTGTTTTATCCTCACTAATTAATAAATCTTCTTTTCTTATTTCTCCAGTTAATCCCAAAAATTGAGTATAATAGTTTAGCATTACAAAATCAGTCCACCCTCCTCTTTGCCTTATTGCATCTAAAGAAATATTTGTTCTTTGAGCTAATTGTCTTAAATGTATCGCCCCTGAATGCCTGAAATCGTAACCAGTAAGTTCACTAAATCTACCTTGAGCTGTTGGATGAGAGATACTATCTCCAAGAACCTGTAGCGCCACTTTTTTTAACTTCTGTGTGAATCTTAAATAATTAACACCAAACAATCTGTCTTCTGGTTTTAAATTATTTTTTTTAATATATTCTTTTAAGGCATCACCACAATAGAGCAAATTAAATGTTCTTCCATAAGTTTTACTTACTTCATCTGGAATATTTACCCATACTTCTCCATTTTTTTCATAAATATCTTTTACTTGTAAACTCAAACATTCTGTTGGAAATCTTATTATACTATCAAAGAGGAATTTTACCAAAACTTGTTGTTCTTCATTAAAATAAGGTAAGATTTTATCTACATTCTCTTTGCTTATATAAACAAATTTAACTTTAGGTGGTGCTACACTCAAATCTTCAGTTATATCTTCAATTGTTTTACCTTTCTTTCTATTAATCTTCATCCACCAATGCCAGAAGGCTTTAAAATTTGCAACATAATCACTTATGTAAGTAATGGGTTCTCCAGTATCTAATCTTCTAATCTTACCTTCACTTATATCATTAAACACTTTATGAATCTTCTTTGAAGTTGTTTTTGTTACATCATTAATTTTTTCATCTTCAAGCATTTCAATAACTCTTTTTAGTTTCTGCCTTAGAACATTTAGTCTACCATAGCCTCTTTTTCCTTTTTTATTTTTAGCTGAAACATTTTCGCCATTCTCCATATCAAAGATAAATTGTAAGTATAGTTTAGAATTAGCTTTACTTATTCCCTCAACACCTTCTTCCAGAACTCTTTCCCTCCAATTCTTATAAGTCTGCTCATGGTGATGCACATCTTTTTTCATGCCATAATTCCAAATTATGAATTATTTAAATGTATGCACACTCTATTTATACTCTCGCCAAGTGTGATTGCACTTAACACATCTAAAGAAACGAGTTTCAGCTTCATCACCTGAACGTGTTTGAGATGTCCAGAAATAAGCTTCTTTATTTTTGCATTTTGGACAGTTATTTGGGACAACTGGGAAAACATCAGTATCCTTTTCTTTTACTACTCCAATTTCCTTAGCTTCCTCTATTTTTTCTTTAGTTTCAATCTTTATTTTACCCCTTGCAGTATAGCCACATCTAATACAACCGAAATTTTTTCTTTTTTCTTCAAGAACTGAACCACATTTTGGACAAAATTCCATAAATACCTTTTTTATTAATTTTATTTAATTAACTTAAATTAGTTATAGTTTTAATTTAATGTTTAATAGTTTTTAAATGTTCTTATTTCATAGATTCTTTACTATCACAAAAACCTCTCTCTTGAACTGGTCTAAACGGTTCAAAGAAAATTAGTTTAAGCCATCCAACGAATGGAACTTTAAATCCTACTACTTTGCCTATCAGCTGATTTTCTTGAATATTCTTTTCATTTATTCTTTCAGCGTTATTAGAAATTTCAAATTGTATAAAGTTATTATCTCCTTTTGTTTGTAATGGATCTAAATCAATAACTCGATGAATTATTGGACGATTAATATTACCACTTGAGAAAATTATTATGTCCCCTATTTTAATATCCTGTTTTTTTGTTCCAAACACAAAGAAAATATCTCCTTTTGAAAATCCATTTTTTAGTTTAAACTTTGAAAAATTTTCTTTTGATATATTTATACCCTCATAATATTCTTTATTATTGTTCCACCAATTGTTAAAATTATCTCCATGATACATGCTACAAGACTCAACAATAACAATCGGGAGATTACTACCAGTAACAAACGAGACTGTTGGGAAGAAAATAAATTTAATAAAAATAAAAGCAACAACCATAAAAATTATCCAACTTAGAATACTGTCTCCATTCCAAATAAAATTCCAAAACTTTTTTATATTATCAATTATTTTATTCATTAGTTATTATCGTTAAAACAGTTTTTAAATCTTAATAAATATCATTTTTAAATATCTTCTCAAATGTAGAAAGATTTAAATAGTGGTATGTATACACAACAATGTATACAATTAAAGTATACCGTGAAATATATTCAAAAGAATTATTTCTCGTCAATTAAACCCCTTTCACACAAGCCGTGTTCTTCGAACACGGCGATAATAACCTCAAATAAAAAAATTAAAATGACTCAAAAAAACTTTTTGAAAAATCAAGGTGTTTAAATATGAGCGATATATTTGATAATCCTGTAATTTGTAAAAATTGTGGTATAAAAATGCAGAAAGTACAATTTCTGAAAAACGGATTTACATTTAGAGCATTGCAATGCATAAAATGTGAAAATAGAATCCTACACCCTGAAGACAAAATAGAATATGATAGATATGTTGATTTAAGAAACAAACATTATAGTGTCAAATTAAGAATGGTTGGAAATAGTTACACTGTTTCAATACCTCGTGAAATCATTAACTTTATTAATGAGCAAAACAAAATTATGGATGAACTTGTTAGTTTAAGTTTTGAAAGAATGGGAAAAATTGCTCTTGTATTTGATACATTTGAGCAATCACAAAATAATAAAGAACAACTAAATGAAAAAGAAAAAATTAGGTTAAAATTAAATGACAAATAAAGAAAATAAGTTCCGAGTTGCAGAAGCGTCACAAGATGATGCATATAAAGGAATTGCAAGAGTAGATTATGAAACAATGAAATCTTTAGGATTAAAAAGAGGAGATGTTGTTATAATAAAAGGCGGAAAAGAAACTGTTGCAATTATTGAAAGAGCATATCCTGCTGATGTTGGCGAGGGAATAATAAGAATTGATGGTATAATTAGAAAAAATGCTAAAACAAGTGTTGGTGAACTTGTTAAAATTGAAAAAGCAGATGTTAAAGAAGCAAAAAAAATTACAATAGCACCTGTTCAAGAAAACATAGTAATTCACGGAGATCCAGAAATATTTAGAAGAGGACTTTTAGGAAGAGCAATAATAAAAGGAGATATAGTAGTTCTTGGTGGAGCCCAAAGAAGAAAAGACATTCTATCAACAGAATTTGGAGATATTAATGACATTTTTGGTGAGATGTTTAATAACATGGCTGGAATTAATGGTATGGGTTTAGGAGGATTACAACAGATAAGATTCATGGTAGTTAATTCAAATCCTACAAAACCTGTGGTAATAACAGAAAATACTGAAATCGTTGTTAATCCAAAAGCAATTCCTCTTTCTGAAGAAAAAGTAATAGATGTAACTTATGAAGATATTGGTGGATTAAAAGAAGAAATTAAGAAAATTAGAGAAATGATTGAACTTCCATTAAAACATCCAGAAATATTTGAAAGACTTGGAATAGAACCTCCAAAAGGAGTTTTGCTTTATGGACCTCCAGGAACAGGAAAAACACTTTTAGCAAAAGCTGTTGCAAATGAAAGTGAAGCTAATTTTATTTTACTTAATGGACCAGAGGTTATGAGTAAGTTTTATGGAGAATCTGAAAAAAGAATAAGAGATATATTTAATGAAGCAGAAAAATCTGCTCCTGCAATTATTTTTATAGATGAAATAGATGCAATTGCACCTAAAAGAGAAGATGTTCAAGGAGAGGTTGAGAGAAGAGTTGTTTCACAATTATTAACAATGATGGATGGTCTAAAAACAAGAGGTAGAGTTGTTGTTATTGGTGCAACAAATAGACCTAATTCAATAGATCCAGCATTAAGAAGACCTGGAAGATTTGATAGAGAGGTTGAGATAAACGCTCCGGATAAAGATGGAAGACTTTCAATATTAAAAATACATACAAGAAATATGCCAATAACTAAAGATGTTAAGCTTGAAGAACTTGCAGGAAGAACTCATGGATTTGTTGGTGCTGATTTATCATCACTTGCAAAAGAAGCTGCAATGTCTGTTTTAAGAAGAGTTTTGCCTGATATGGATCTAAAAGAAGATGAAGAAATTTCAAAAGAAGTTTTAGAAAAATTAAAAGTAAGTGATAAAGATTTTCAAGAAGCTTTAAAAGTTGTTAGACCAAGTGCAATGAGAGAAGTTTTAGTTGAAACTCCAACTATTGGTTGGAATGATGTTGGAGGTTTAGAAAAAATTAAACAAGAATTAAAAGAGGCTGTTGAATGGCCAATAATTTATCCAGATTCATTTAAAAGAATGGGAATTAGACCTCCAAGAGGAATTTTACTTTATGGACCTCCAGGAACAGGAAAAACACTCTTAGCAAAAGCTATTGCAAAAGAAAGTGAAGCAAATTTTATTCAAATTAAAGGACCTTCTTTATTGTCTATGTGGGTTGGAAAATCTGAAGAAGGAGTTAGAAAAATATTTGAGAGAGCAAGACAAGTTGCACCATGTATAATCTTTTTTGATGAAATTGATTCACTAGCCTCAAGAAGAGGTATGGATACAGGAACAAAAGTAACTGAAAGAGTTCTTAATCAGATTCTTTCTGAAATGGATGGACTTGAAGAATTACATGACATAACTGTTATTGGTGCAACAAATAGACCTGATATGTTAGATCCAGCATTATTAAGACCTGGAAGATTTGATAGAATATTATTAATCCAAGCTCCAACAAAGGAAGGAAGATTGCAAGTATTAAAAATTCATACAAAAAATATGCCTCTTGGAAAAGATGTTAAGATAGAAGAACTTGCAGAAAAGACAGAAGGGTTTGTTGGGGCAGATATTGAAAATTTAACAAGGGAAGCTGCAATTCTTGCACTTAGAGAAGATATTAATACAAAACAAGTTTTAAAAAAACATTTTGATGAAGCAATGAAGAAAGTAAGACCTTCTGTTACAAAACAAGATATGGAAACTTATAATAAGATTGAAGAAACTTATTTGAAATCAGCAAAGGCTGCTCTTGCAAATAAGACTGCTTATTTAGGTTAATACTAAAAAATCTAAACAGTTTATAGTGTGTTAATTATATTGATTTTTTGAAAACAAAAATAAATTAAATTTTTTATTATATTTTTACCCTATTTTTATATTTACTTTTAAGTAGTTACAAAAACAAAAGATTTATAAACACTAATAATTACTAAAAATTATGAAAACATTATACAGTGAATTAGTTAATCTTGAAAAGGAGAATGAACTTCTTAAAACAGAAGGTTTTGATAGTGATATTAGTAATAATGCTTATACTATTTTTGATCAATATAAACAAAATGAATTACTTAATAATGCTCTAAATAATGTTCAAACAATTGAAGAAAGTGTTAAAGAATTAGGTGAATTTGTTAAACCAAAAAGCATACTTTTGCCATGGGGTTTTTTACCTACTGGTAAGAATAAAATACATAATAAAAGAATAAAACAACTTGGGGAATTAGTTACAGAACCTTCACATCTTTATGCTCGTGGAATTTTTTGTCCAGATAATCTACTTACAATAAGTACATATGCTGCAATTGGATCAATAGGATTATTTAAATTACTCTCTTATGATTCTCAAGATATAACAAGTGATATAGTATCACCTGAAAAATTAAGTTTGATGAAATATAATCTTAATGTTATGTCTTCCCTTGGTTTATTTAGTTTAATAACTCTTTTTGGAGGAGGGGGAGTTTCTCTCGAAAGATCAAGTGGGTTACCTCTAAATGAAGCAAGATTTATTGATAAAGAAATTGACAAATATTATGATTGATATATTAATCATGATCAAACTTAAATTCTTTTATATATAAACTATTTAATAATTTAAAATTTAGTAGTATAATTATTCTTAATAAGTTAAATTAAATTAATCTATAATTAACCAGTTAAATTATTATTAAGAAACTAGAATTATTTAAAAACTCTATCTCCTATAAAACAATATTTTGTATTGTACTTCCAAGAAGATTTAAAAACTAATATTCTTCAATTAGAGTATAGGTTATAATTTAATAGGAATAATTGGTCTATGACAGATAAAAAAAGCAAAAAACAAGATGTTATAAACAAGTATAATGAGATCCAAATTAATGAAAATTTTGTTCCAATAGATGAGAAAGATGTTTTAAGAGCAATAGATATACCTGTTGAAGAAAAACAAATAGAAATAATTGAAAAAGTTTCTACAAGAAAAGGATTTAAAAAAGGGAAGAGTAACAAGAAAAAAGAGACAGATAAAAAAGTAAAAAAGAGTAAAATAAAAAAGACATTTAATCAAATAAAAAATAATTGGACTGAAAATTTTAAAGTTCCCGGATCTGAAAAACTTGATCCTAAAGGATATATTCTTTTAATAACTGAAAAACCACAAGCTGCTGCAAAAATTGCTGATGCTCTTTCTGAAAGAAAAGTAATTAAAAATGAACTTGGAGGAGTTAGTTATTATGACATTGAACGAGGAGGAAAAGAAATAAAAATAGTTTGTGCAGTAGGTCATTTATTTACACTTGCACAAGTTAAACCAAGAAATCCCTGGCCAACATTTGATATTAAATGGGCACCAAATTTTCTTGTTAGGAAAAATGATTTTTCAAAAAAATATTATGATGTTATTTCAAAACTTTGTAAAAAAGCTTCTAAAATTATTGTTGCTACAGATTATGATATTGAAGGAGAGGTAATTGGTATGAATATTGTTAGATATATCTGCAATCAAAAAGATGCTGAAAGAATGAAATTTTCAACACTGACTGCTGAGGAAATAAAAGAAGCTTATGAAAAACGATCAAAAACATTAGACTGGAAACAAGGAATTGCAGGGGAAACAAGACACTATCTTGATTGGATTTATGGAATAAATCTATCAAGAGCATTAATGGATGCTGTTAAAACAGCAGGTTCATTTAGACTTTTGTCAATTGGAAGGGTTCAAGGACCAACACTTAATATTATTGTAAAAAAAGAGCATGAAATTTCAAATTTCAAATCTCAAAAATATTGGGATATTTTATTAGATGTATCAGATAATAAAAATATAATACAAGTTAAACATGTAAAAGATGTAATAAAAGAAAATGAATTAGATAAGTTTAATAAACTAAAAGATAAAGAAGGAATTGCAAAAACTGAAAAAACTCAGAAAAAAATAAATCCTCCAGTTCCATTTGATCTAACTAATCTACAAACAGAAATTTATAAGTTACATAAAATTGTCCCATCAAAAACACTTGAAATTGCACAAAGACTTTATCTTTCAGGTTTAATCTCTTATCCAAGAACAAACAGTCAAAAAATACCAAAAGAAATAGGGTATGATAAAATAATTGATAGATTAAAGATAAGATTTGATTTTGTTAAATTTGCAAAGAATAAGTTTCCTATTGAAGGTAAAAAATCAGATCCAGCACATCCCTCAATATATCCTACTGGAGAATTTCACAAGATTGAGGGTGATGATGAAAAAGTTTATAATCTAATTGTAAAGAGATTTATTTCTTGTTTTTGTGAGGATGCAATAATTAATAATAAGAATATATCAGTAATAGTTGATAACTTAAAATTTGTAACAAAAGGAATGTCTATTGTTGAAAGAGGTTGGATGAATGTTTATCCTTCTGATTTAAAGGAAAAAGAAATTCCAGATATGAATGGAGTAATTATTGTTAAGAATATTAAAATTGAAGAGAAGTATACTCAACCGCCACATAGATACACTCCAGCATCAATAATTTCTGAGCTTGAGAAAAAGAATTTAGGAACAAAAGCAACGAGAGCAGCAATAATTGAAACTTTATATGACAGAAGTTATATCAAAGAAAAAAGTATTGAAGCAACAACTCTTGGAATTTATTTAATCGATACTCTTGAAAAAAATTGTCCAATAATAATAGATGAAAAATTAACAAGAATTATTGAAAATCAAATGGATAAAATACGAGAATCAAAAAATCCTTTAGAAAATGAAAAGAAGATTTTAAGTGAAAATGAAAAAATAATCTACAAGATTGGAGAAGAATTTAATAAACATAAAATAGATATTGGAAAGAGTCTTATTTCTGCTACAACACAGCTTTGGGAAGATGAAAAAAAACAGGCAGAAATTGGTAATTGTAACATATGTAAAAAAGGAAGATTAGTAATAAAATATAACAGATCTTCAAATAGATCTTTTATTGCTTGTAATGCATATCCTGATTGTAAAACAACATATAGTTTACCGCCAAATTCATTAATTAAAAAAACTGATAAAACTTGTGTAGAATGTGGTTTTCCATTATTAATTTCTTTAAAAAAAGGAAAGAAACCTTGGATTTTTTGTTTTAATCCTACGTGTATTACTCGAAAAAATAAAGATTAAAGGTATATTATAAATATATATTAATTAAGACTATTTCTTTTTATAAGGTCTTTGTAATACATTATTTTTTTGTTGTTGAGGAGGCATTTGTCTTGGTGGTTGTTGTTGAGGAGGCATTTGTCTTGGTGGTTGTTGTTGAGGAGGCATTTGTCTTGGTGGTTGTTGTTGAGGAGGCATTTGTCTCTGCATAGGAATAGGATTAGGGAGAACAGAATTATTAGGCATTACTGCATTAAATACACTACCATTAGATGGTTTAATAGGAGCTGAATTATTAGTCTTAATAATAGTCTCTTTGCTTTTTAGTGAAGTATCTTTTCCTCTCAAAAAAACAAAATAAATTAATAATCCTCCACCAATAAGAAGAATTAGTATAATAAAGCTTATGATTAATACTTTTCCATTAATTTCATCAATTTCTATAGGCGGAATATTAGGATCTTCATTAACTGAATAACCACATTTACCTGGTGCAAGAATAGGTGTTGACCATTTACCGCCAACACACCTTGAAAATTTTTTTTCAAAACATGTATCTTCTCCATTAGTACATTCTACATCAATTACAATTTCTGTTTCATTAGTTATACAAGCACCATCTTTACATTCAGAATTTTCAGGACAAGAAAAAACTAAAGTATCTAATGAATTATCATTACATATTTTTTCAAAAACAGTTAAACTATCAAAACAAGAATCATAAACTTTTTCAGATTTATTATTTATTGTGAAATTAACATATCCTTTATTGGTAAAATTACTATCATCTGAGTCTAAACATGAAAAATATTCAACAACAAATAATCCTGAATATTTATTATAAGCCTCATTAACTTCTTCATTAGTTAAACTTACTGGATAAATTTTAATTTCATCAATTAATCCATTAAAATATTGTCCAACAAATATTAAATTATCCATTATCCGCATTTTATCATTTCTATTTTTTTCTGCAGTGAGCTTTCCATTAACATATGTTCTTAAATTTGATAAATTTGTTTGATTATTATAATTATGGACTATAACAATATGATACCATTTATTTTTTAATAACATTTGAGTTGTTCTAGAATCTTCACCCCAACAAGAATCTGATTCATTACAAATAAAATAAGAAAGACCATTATCATTATTTTGTCTCAAAATAAAAGCTGCATTATTTGAAAAAATATAACTTCCATTAGTATAACTATTGTTACTTGGACCAATTATTTTAATCCATGTTTCAAGACTGAAATTATTCTGATTAAATCCATTCATTGATTCACCTTGAATAACTAAATAACCAGTATTATTAAAAAAGTAAGCAGAATTATTTAATCCACTGTAATTTATTAAAGCACCATTATTAGACACTCCTTTAGGTAGCTGATTATTATCTAAGTTTAGATGTAATGTTGGACTAACAACAAGAGTTAAAGGCAATGAAAAAGAAAAAACAAAACTACTCATTAGAATTATACTAAAAATTAATACAAGAAAATTTACCTCTTTTTTGTTTATCATATCTTTAATAAATATTAGTGGTTAATAAACTTTATTATTTTTTATTTTTAACTATTTGGTTTTTTATTTTTATTATCTTTTTGAATGTATATTGATTTTGGAGCCGGTCTTTGTAATACATTATTTTTTTGTTGTTGAGGAGGCATTTGTCTTGGTGGTTGTTGTTGAGGAGGCATTTGTCTTGGTGGTTGTTGTTGAGGAGGCATTTGTCTTGGTGGTTG
>Ga0209202_1000159_pt1 | contig 75669 bp, 51 predicted proteins | sample AD_UKC032_MetaG_FD_184416 | JGI IMG/M metagenome (GOLD analysis project Ga0209202, IMG submission 184416) | Active sludge microbial communities of municipal wastewater-treating anaerobic digesters from USA - AD_UKC032_MetaG (SPAdes) (version 2) | ecosystem: Engineered > Bioreactor > Anaerobic >... | reverse complement strand
ACTACAAGAACGTCAACAACCGGGTGTGGAAACCCCTGTTGCGTCATCTCGGCCTGAAAGTGCGTCGTCCCTATCAATGTCGCCATACCGCCGCCACGCTCTGGCTCGGGGCAGGGGAGAACCCGGAGTGGATTGCCCGGCAGTTGGGCCATACGACGACGGAAATGCTCTTCCGGGTGTATTCCCGTTACGTTCCCAATCTCACCCGTCGTGACGGTTCCGCCTTCGAGCGCCTGCTGGTTTCGACGCTGGGTACCCCCACCTCGGTCACACAAGGGGAGGGCTGAGTCATGGGACAGGCACTCAACGCCCTCACAGGGTCGTCACCGGGCTTCTACCGTCTCCTCAATCTCAGTCGCCTGCCAGCCAAAAACGGACAGGGCATCCATAACGAAGCCTATCTCTATCATGATGACCACGCGGTGATCGTCTCCTGGCATTCCTCGACCGTCGACTCGCGCCTGCATTATGGTTGTCTGGTGGCGGTGCGCGGCATGCCACACAATCCGCATCGGCGCCAACAGGAGCCGGTGCCGATCGCCGGGCTGATCCTGCTCGACAAACCGCTGGCCGCACCCAACCTGTTTCATACCATTCCGCCCTCGTGGGTACGTGAGCGTGCCACGGTCGCTGCCGCGGCACGTCTGTGGGAAGGCTTGAGCCGTCCCTTCCAGCATCTTCTGAATGCAGTGCTCTGGGACGGGGGACGCTTCCAGCGTTTTGTCACCGGGCCGGCCTCGCTCTCCGAACCCTGTCGGGGACCCGGCGGCAATTTCCGGCAGGCGGTGGCGGCAGCCACCGAAGCGCGCCAGTTGATGCAGGGCATGCCCGATGTCTCGACCCCGGTGGTGATCATGGCGGCCATGCTGACCGCCATCGGAAAGGCCGATGACTTTCGCTTCAAGGATCGGCGTTACGTGCTGACCGAGCGCGGTTATTGGGTAGGCGGACCGACGACCATCCTCGAGTGGCTGGCGGTCGCCCGCTCCAAGGTGATCGTACCCGAGGCACAGTATCTGGCACTGGTGCATGCGCTGGTTGCGGCGCGGGGACAGGCGGAAGATCGTCGTTCGATGGAAGCTACTGTCCTGGCCGTAGCGACACGTCTCACACAGGAACCGGGTATGCTCGATACGCGCTTCCCGAAAGGAGATTGAGTGATGGGTGATGGAACGTTCTTTGAACGCGGTGCGGCGGAGTGGGGGCGGCTGACGCTTCCAGCCGAGACGTCGCAGGATTCACTGTTGCTCTGGTGGCGGGCGCGCTGGGTCGAGTCGTGGCGAATCTACTGGGCGCCGCTGGGGATGTTGCGGTGGTTGGTGGTTAGGAGTTGGCGCGGTTAAAGCCAACGTTGGTTAGGTGGCCCCCGGCGGTTGTCGGGGGCTATTTTTTTGGGGGGCGGGAGTTCGGCCTAAGTGGCCAGTGGCGGTAGGTGCTTAACTATAGCCAGAGTGGCTCTGATACCGGCCATTCGCAATGTAATATCGTCAAGCTACCACTTTGAAGCTAATGCTACTGCCAGAGCGTTCTGATCCCTGCTTGATGACGTAAAGAGAGCTACTGCCGTTTGAATGGAATGCTTCAGATAGTAGATTTGATGGTGGGAAATCTTTCTAGACAACCCCTGCTTGTCCGATTAGAGCTTGGGAGAAATATCTCTCATTCGGATAGAACTGCCTCTGCTGTCCGAAAAGCATCGGCCGCCAGAGGCACGCCGCAATAGACGGAAGCGTGCAGGAGAATTTCCTGAATTTCCGCGGCCGATGCGCCGTTATTGAGCGCCCCCCGAAGATGCCCACGCAATTCGTGTTGTCGTCCCAAGGCCGTGAGCATGGCGATGGTGATCAGGCTGCGGGTTTTCAGGTCGATGCCGCCACGGCGCCAGACGGAGCCCCAGGCGTTAGCGGTAATGAAATCCTGCAGCGGTCGGGTGAATTCGGTGGCATTGGCAAAAGCCTTGTCGACGAACTCGTCGCCCATGACCTGTCGGCGCACTTCAAGCCCTTCGATATAGGCATCAGTCATCAACCTTTCTCCTTGAGTTGGCGCTTAGCCGGCGCCCGCTGGCCGGATCGTCGCGCAGCGCCACGACGGAGTGCCGGTACTCGGCCCGGGTCAGTTTTCCGAGTAGATGGCGGCGCTCAATATCCCACAGCTTCCCGACCAGATCTATGGTTTAACGCGAATTGCGGAGCTACGGCTGGCCACCGCCCGCCGTGGCCAGATCTGCTGTCATGAGACGGCGGCAAGCTCTGTGGTCTGGCGCGTACCTTGGCCCGGCAATACGGAGAAGCGGCAAGGGGTTTTCGCCTTGACTTCGTCCAGCGAAACGCCAGGATGTAGTTCGCTCAGGGTCAGACCGCCCCCCGCACTGACGGTGAACACGCAAAGGTCGGTGATAATCATGTCCACCACGCCCTTGCCGGTCAGTGGCAAGCTACAGTTGGGCAGGATTTTGGGGGACCCGTCCTTGGCGGTGTGCTCCATCAGGACGATGACCCGGCCGACGCCGGAGACCAGGTCCATGGCGCCGCCAGGTCCCTTGACCATCTTGCCGGGTACCATCCAATTGGCGAGATCGCCATTTTCGGAGACTTCCAGACCGCCAAGAATCGACAGATCGACATGGCCGCCGCGGATCATCGCGAAGGAGTCGGCGCTGGAGAAAAAGCTGCTGCCGGGAATGGCGGTGATAGTTTGCTTGCCAGCATTGATAAGATCAGGATCGACGTGCTCGCTGGGCGGAAAGGGACCGATGCCGAGCAGGCCGTTTTCCGATTGCAGGGTGACCTTGATATTTTCAGGAATGTAGTTAGCGACCAGTGTCGGGATACCAATGCCGAGATTGACGTAGTAGCCGTTGCGTAACTCCAGCGCGGCACGACGGGCCATGCGTTCGCGCGCCGGATCGTGTTTGCCAGCCGGAGCGGCATCGGCCGTCGTGCGGAACTCGATACGCTTCTCGTAGCCGCTTCCTTGAATTATCCGGTCGACATAGATGCCCGGTGTATGGATCTGATCCGGATCAAGTTCGCCAACGTCCACCAATTCTTCGACCTCGGCGACCGTGATACACCCGCAGGTAGCGATCATCGGATTGAAGTTACGCGCCGTCTTGCGGAAGACGAGGTTCCCGGCCCGGTCGCCCTTCCACGCCTTGACGATGGCCAGGTCGGCATGGATGGCCGGTTCGAGCACGTAGTCCTTGCCGTCAAATTGACGGGTTTCCTTGCCTTCGGCCAGGCGCGTACCGTAGGCCGTTCGCGTGTAGAAACCGGGAATGCCGGCGCCGCCGGCACGCAGGCGTTCGGCCAGGGTGCCTTGCGGCACCAGTTCCAGTTCCAGTTCGCCGGCCAGTACCTGGCGTTCGAACTCCTTGTTTTCGCCAACGTAGGACGCCACGACCTTGCTGACCTGCCGCGTCTTGAGCAGGGGCCCCATGCCGAAATCGTCGACCCCGGCGTTGTTGCCAACGATGGTCAGCTCGCGGGTGCCGGCCTGCAGCAGGCCCTCAATCAGATTTTCCGGAATGCCGCACAGGCCGAAACCGCCGGCGGCGACGGTCATGCCGTCGAAGAGCAGGCCCTCGAGTGCGGCCTGGCTCGTTGCATACATCTTGTTCATCTTATGCAATCCCCAGATGATTTCTTGTTGTGCCGAATGAAAGCAAACGAGGGCCGAACACGCCAGCCCTCGCCTGTTTCAGGTCTTAGTCAGCCCGCTCGGGAACCGGCAAATTGACCCATTCCTTGTAGAAAGCCACGATATCCGGCTCGAAATCGTGGATCACCGGATACCACGGGGTCGGCGCCTCGACATCATGCATGGCGCCACACTCCGGGCAGTAATACTCGCGGTAGACCTGCCACTCCGTGTCGGGGGCCATCAACTTGGGATAGACCTCGGTCATCGCCTCTTCTGTCCGACGAACATAGACCAGGGCGTTCAGCTTCCAGTTTTCACGGTAATCGCCAAAGACGTGGCCGCAATCGCATTGGTTGACCCACTTCTTGGTCTTGGCTTGTTGCACGATGTAGAGGTGCGGCCCCAGCGGCAGGATGATCTTGTCGCTGAACTTGACCTTGGACTGCAGGGCCGCCAGATACTGCTCGAAGCGGCCATGATCCTTGGGCATAGACAGCATGCGGAAGGTGGTTTCCCAGTCGAGGCTGCCCTCGACGAGGTGGGCAACCTGGTCATTGGTATAGGTAGACATGTTCAAGCTCCTGATAAGGGTGATTATTCTTCGACCTGGACGACAGTTGTGACGTCCGGCAGCAATGACAGATCCATGCGGTGCTTGGAGCCGTAGGTGGGTACGCCCAATTCGTCTTCCAGCAACTGCCAGCTGTCCGGCAGACTCCAGAACTCCTTGAAATCCTGGGTGAACTTCTTGGACAAGGCGAAGCTAGTCGCGAACATATGTTTGACCTGAATGGATGCATGCTTGTTGAGGATGCGCTCGCGCTCGGCTTTCATCCACTCGCGGGTCGGCAGGGCGCGGTCCAGACGTTCCTTGCGGATTTCGCCACGCCGGGCCTGAGTCTTGGCGGCATCGACTGCGAATATTCCCTTGGCATCCTGAGTGAAGACCGCGCCATAAACCTTTTGCGCATATTCCGGCAGCAGGAATTTCTGGTTCAGGTCGTTCTCGATCGCCTTGGGGTCACGATCGATCGGATCGCCAAAGCCTGGACCGCCGCGCAGGTAGTTCAGGTAGAGGTCATGATTGGCGTAGCAATCCTCCGTCGTCATGCACTGCTTGTCCCGCTTGACGGTCGATGTAGCATCGAGGTGACGCTCATAGTCGGGGCTGCTCGGGTCGAGATCGCCGCCCAGCGGCAGCGAGTCACCGATCGCGATACGTTGCTCAAGACCGGTGTTGTGCGCTTCGAAACGGTATCCGGTGGCGGATGGGTAGCCGCCCATCATGCCCCAGTCGCTGTTCATGTAACCGTTGCCCATGAAGAACATCGTCCAGTCCTGGGCGTTCCAGACCATGCGCAGGGTCTCGAAGCCGCAGCCGCCACGGTACTTGCCGTAGCCACCGGAGTTGGATTTGACGTTACGCCCCAAGTAGAGCAGCGGCTCGGCCATTTCCCAGATCTCGATGTCACCCATATCGCCTTCCGGGTTCCAGATGGCGGCGGCATGGTTCAGGCCGTCCTTGACGGCGCAAGCGCCGGTGCCGCAGGAAGAAGCCTCGAAGCTGTTGACTGCGTGAATATCGCCGTCCTGATTGATGCCGCCGCCCTGCAGCCAGTTCGAGGTGTTGGCATTGCCGGCATTGACCTCCTCCAGGTAGCCGCGGCTGAAGTACGACTGGCTGAGTCCGCGCCACAGGGCCGCCCAGCCGGAGACGAGGAAGTGCCAGGCGTAGGCGTGGCCGGTCCGGCGGTCGTCCGGGTTGCACCAGCTGCCCTTGGGCAAGTGGAACTCGGTGGCGTAATAGGCGCCATCGTTAATGCGCTGGGTCGGCACCAGGGTCTGGCACATCATCACCCAGATGCCCGAGGTGAAGGCTACCTGGTGGGCATTGAAGGTATGCCAGCCCCAGCGGCTGGCGCCCTCGAAATCGAGCCGCCATTTGCCGTCTGGTTTGATGGTCATCTCGCAGGGCGAGTGCATGATTGAATCCAGCTTGGCAAAGGCGTTCGAAACCTGCACATCTTCGTGCTTGTAGGGAACGTCGACAAAGGACACCTTGCGATACTTGCCGGGCAGGGTCATGGCTTTGATGCGGCTCATCAGGCCGCGGCGGCCTTCTTCGATCACTTCGTGCGAGAACTTCTCGTAGGCTTCCAGACCGTCGGCCCGGATGACGTCCTCGACCAGTTCGCGGATCATGTGGCAGCCGGCGATGCGGGTCTTCTCGTCAAGAATCCAGTATTTTGGCGTGCGCACTGAGCGCTGCGATTCATGCAGCCAGTCGCGCAGCGGCTCATCGTTCACGCCGGTCTTGCGGCAAGTGATCATGTAGCCATCGCCGAAACGCTGGGTCTGTCCGGTGGACATCGAGCCAGGCGTCACTGCTCCGGTGTCGATGACGTGCGTGACGCCGCCAACCCAGCCAATCAACTTGCCGTCCCAGAAGATCGGCACGATGGTGGCGATGTCGCAGGGGTGAACGTTGCCGATGGCGCAGTCGTTGGTTGTGAACATGTCGCCGGGGTTGATCGTTGGGTTGGCTTCCCAGTTGTTTTCGATCATGTACTTGATCGCTGCGCCCATGGTGCCGACGTGGATGATGATCCCGGTCGAGGTCAGGACGCAGTCGCCGGCCGCGTTGTAGAGCGTGAAGCAGAGTTCGCCTTCTTGCTCAACGATGGGGCTGGCGGCGATTTTTTTCGCCGTCTCGCGGGCATGGACCAAGCCGCCACGCAGCTTCGAGAACAGCTTTTCGTAGCCGATCGGGTCGTGGTCGCGGAATTCGAGTTTTTCCAGACCGTTGTAGCAACCGGTGGTTTTGGTGCGCTCGATGATTGCATCACGATGTTCCTTGAGTGTCAGGCCACTTTTCAGCAGATTGCCGATACCGATTTCTTTTTTGCTCATCATATTCATGGTGGGTCTCCTCACTTGACTTCTTTGAGATGGAACAGGCGATGCTTGTCGATGGTAGTTTCGAAACCATCCGGGACGACGAATGTCGTTGCGTCGGATTCGATAATGGCCGGGCCGACGATGTGGTTGCCGGCTTTGAGGCCTTCCATCTTCCACAGCGCCGCTTCAACCCATTTTTTATGACGATAGAACGGCCGCGTTCCCAGATAGGCTTCCTGGGGCGGCGTCGGGCCGGCATCCGGATCTTCCGGCAGCACCGGCTTTTGCGTGACGACCATGCCGCGCAGGATGGCGCCGGTAACCGAGAAGCCGAGTTCCGGCGAGCGTGCCGAATTGGCATAAACGCGGCCATAAGTGTTTTCGAAGGCCTCGATGATCTGTTGCCAGTCGGCGGCAGTTGCCGCTGTCGTCACTGGGGAGACGATTTCGAGGTCGTTGAGCTGCCCCATGTACTGCATCTTGTAACCGGGGATCAACATGACATCTTCCGGCTTGTAGCCATTGATGACGAACTCGTCGATGACCTTGGTCGCCAGTTCTTCCCAGGCTTCCTGCAAGGTTGCGCAGGCGGCGGCCTTCTGCTCGTCGCTGGCAAACTGGGCGACGCCGAGGTCGACCGATTTGTCGTAGCGGTACTCGAAGTCGGCACAGGCGCAACCGAAGGCCGAGAAACCGGCGGCCCAGGCCGGCACCACTACATCCTTGAAACCGACGCCTTCGGTGTAGCCATACGTATGCACCGGGCCGGCGCCACCGTAGGAGAAGCAGGTGAACTCGGCCGGGTTGTAGCCCTTGGCACTGATATTGGCACGCAGGTATTCGGATAGCGTCAGATCGAGCAGTTCGATGACGCCGGCTGCCGCATCTTCGACCGACAGGCCTAGCGGGTCGGCGATCTGTGCCTTGATGTGGTCACGAGCGCGTTGCACATCCAGCTTGATGGCGCCGCCGAGGAAATTCTGCGGGTTCAGGTAACCGAGCACGACGTGACAGTCGGAGACCGAGACTGTATCCAGTCCGCTTTCCGGCCAGCAGGTGCCGACGCGATAACCGGCGCTGTCCGGACCAAGCTTGATCGACTTGCTGTACGGGTCGAGGCGGACGAAGCTGCCGGCGCCGGCACCGACTGAATCCATGGCGACCAGCGGCAGCGAGAGGACTAGGCGAGCCATGTCCGGATCGGACTTGATGGCGAAATTGCCCTTGGTAATCAGTGCCACGTCGAAACTGGTGCCACCGATATCCGAGCAGGCAATGTTCTCGTCGCCGAGGTATTCGCCGAGCAGCTTGGAACCGATGACGCCGCCGATCGGGCCGGAAACAATGGTGCGGGCCAGTTCCTTTGCCTTCCAGCTGATCGTGCCGCCGTGCGTGGCCATGACGCGCAGGTCGAACTTGGCGCCATGTTTCTTGAAGCGGTCACTGACCTTCTTCAGCGTCTGGCGCGAGGGTTCGGCACCGTAGGCTTCGAGGATGGTGGTGTTCATCCGATGGCTTTCCTTGCGCGACGGGTAATAGTCCACCGAAGCGAAGACCGGAATGTCCGACTTGAGCTTTTTCAGTTCGTCCCGAACCAGATCGCGCGCCCGTTGCTCGCTAAGTTCGTTCTTGTGGGATTGCAGCAGGCAGATGACGATGGCCTGGGAACCGGCCTCGACCAGTTCGCGGGTGGCCTGGCGCACTTCTTCTTCACGCAGCGGAATGACGATCTTGCCCTGTACGTCGGTCCGTTCGGTGACGCCGCGGGTGCGGGAAACCGGCACCAGCGGCTCATCGTAACGGTGAGTGTTGAGGTGGATGCGATCTTCCAGCGCGTAGCCCAAGTAGCTCTGCAAGGCGCGGCCCATCGAGTGGATCTGCTCGAAGCCCTTATTGCAGATCAGGCCAACATCGAGTCCCTTGCGCATCAAGATGCGGTTGAGCATCGCGGTTCCGGAGTAGACGCAGGTCGCCAGTTCCGGATAGACGTCATCGACGCTACGGCCCCAGTGTTCGAGCGCATCGACCGAAGAGTTGTAAATGGCGAGCGATTCGTCGCCAGGATTGCTTTGCGCCTTGCCGACGACGAACCGGCCGTCGGCCCGGACAAAAAAGGTATCGGTCATCGTGCCGCCGGCATCGATTCCCATCACCTGTACGTTTGACTGCTGGATTTCCATGTTTGTCTCCTGTCATTGGTGTGTCGTGGTGAGTGATCCCACGCCGACTTAATGGCAAGGGCCGGGCCAGGTCTCAAAAATCCCGCCTGCTCCTCGAATTCCGTCGACGAATCATTGACTTGGCGAAAACATGCGGAAAACAGCAGTTGTCCGACGAAAACGCAAAAAACGTCCTGAATAACGACGCCAATTTCGAAATGTCCGGATTCCGGACGCTTTTAGAGTAATATGTTGCGCCGCACAAGCCATTGATATACAACGACTTTATTGACTTTAGCGCCGGCGTCGTCTACGGTTATGATTAAGTTAATTTATTGCGTTACCGTGAATATCCCGGAGCACGCCACGAGCCTGATGTGACCCCCAACAGCAATCTCCTTATTCCGCGAATCGGCGACGAGTTGGCCGTTGCCAGTTCGTGGGAACGATTCCTTGAGAACCGGCCACTGCCCGAGGTCGGTGTGCGTAACGTGGTCCTCGACTCTTGGCGGCGCAGCCGCTTGGAGTCAGTCGACCCAGCCATTGGCAGCGCCCCGACAGCCGATAGCGACAAGATTCATCAATTGCGGGCGCGCTCCCATGATCTTTACGAGGCCGCCAAGCTGGTGCTCGAGACCTTGCGAGAGATTCTGCGCGAGTCCGGTACGCTGATCATGCTCAGCGATCCAAGCGGGACCATTCTCGACCTCAATGGCGAAAGCCGCGCGCGCGATGCGGGCGAACATATCAACCTGGCTCCCGGCGGCTGCTGGAGCGAAGACCTGATCGGTACCAATGCCATTGGCACGACCATTGCCACGCATCAACCGGTACAGATCTACGCCAGCGAGCACTACTGCATCGACGTCAAACACTGGACCTGTGCCGCTGCCCCGATCCTCGACCCACTGGGCAGGAACCTACTCGGTGTCGTCGATGTCTCCGGCGTCAAGGAAACCTTCCATGGCCATACGCTGGGTCTGGTCATCTCTGCCGCCAAGCAGATCGAAGGCGTCCTGGCCCGGCGCGATGCTGAATTGCACGGCCGCCTGCTCGAGCACGCCATAGATGGTTTCAGCCGCTATGGCAACGATTGTGTCGTGCTATTCGACCAGCGCGGCCGTATCGTCAAAACCGGCGGCAGCATGCAACAGGCCCGCGAGATGTATGGCGTGCGTCTGCCTTTCGAGGTCGGCAGCCAATTACCCGCCCTCGATTTCGCCATCCATCCCGATGAGCGCATCCGCCAGACCCCACTCTGGCTGCGCCCGGAGTGGCTGCATCCGGTTCGTTCCCGCGATGGTGACCTCGGCACCTTGCTGGTCATCCCCATTGGCGCACCGGCTCGACAGTCGGTCAGCATCCCCTCTCCGGCCTCCCAGACGACAGATGGCGTCTTTGCCGAGATAATCGGCACCAGCCAGGTTATTTCGATAGCGAAAGCCCGGGCCAGAAGAATCGCACCGCTTGATCTGCCCGTCTTGCTGCTCGGTGAAACCGGGGCTGGCAAGGAGATTTTTGCCCGAGCCATTCACAAGGCGAGCAGCAAACCGGAAGGGCCTTTCATTGCTGTCAATTGCGGCGCCCTTACTCGCGAGCTACTGGCCAGCGAATTGTTCGGCTACAGCGAAGGCGCCTTTACCGGCGCCCGCCGCGGCGGGCTGCCCGGCAAGTTCGAACAGGCCGAAGGCGGCACGCTTTTCCTCGATGAAATCGGCGAAATGCCGCTCGACATGCAGCCTCATCTCTTGCGTGTACTGCAGGACGGGGTGGTCGTCCGGCTGGGTGACACCAAGGAACGGAAAGTGGCGGTACGCATCGTTGCCGCAACCAATCGCGACCTGCAAACGGACTCCAGCACCGGCCGCTTCCGCGAAGACCTTTTCCACCGGCTCTGCGTCGTCAGCCTGCATCTGCCGCCCTTGCGAGAGCGCCCGGAGGATACCGAAGCGATTATCGGCTACCTCAACCAGCGCCTGGCCCGCAAATACGGCTGCCCGCCGAAGAGCCTGGCCCCGGAAGTCTTGCACCATCTGCTGCGCTATCGCTGGCCGGGAAATATCCGCGAATTGCAGAATGTCTTCGAAGCCATGTTTGCGCTAAGCGATGGAAATCGTATCGACAGCAGCCTGCTCCCGCCACATATTGCCGGCGCTGCAGTCGATACGGTGCTGGCCCGTGGTGAAGTGACGCCTGCCATGGCAGCAGGCCGCCTAGCTGAAATGGAGCGCACGGCAATCAATGCAGCAGTGGCCAACAGCCACGGCAACCTGTCGATGGCTGCAAGAACACTGGGGATTTCGCGCAGCACGCTCTACGTGAAGTTGGCAGCCATGCGTGAAGTTCAGACAGTTGGACGGCCATCGTTGTCCTAGAGGTTAGCAGAGCGTTTTGAATTTCGGTTGTGCGAGTGTGTGCTTCGCGCTAGGCTGCCAATGAGCGCGGTTCGGTCTCACGTCGAGTTCCGCCTAAGGTTCGCTGCCTATTTAGCCTGACACCAATAGCGGGTCCTACCCCACACGCAATGCATATAACCGGTCTGCAACCAGAACCGGCCATTTTTGATTGCGTATGCCATCGGTAGCTTTGTGCCCAGCTGCCGCCTGTTGCAGTTGGAATGAGGCAGAAGTTCGGCCAAAGCCGACTGTGGAGGTTGCCCAGACTCTGGCGGCAATGAGTCAGTCAGCTGCCGTTGGTCAGGATGAGAAGCAGAACGTCAGCTCCCGAATTTGGCGAACTCGCACACCCGACCCGAAGCAGAGATTCCTTTGCTAGAACAGCTGACGTTCAGGACCATTAAGCTAACTGGCGCCCGCACAAAGCATCCGCGGAAAAAGCCGGCTGTTCGGGCGTTCTGGTTGAGCGGCAAGTTGGCTATTGCAGCCTAGTCCCTTTTTCAAATCTACGGTTCTGTGGCATCGTTGACTCTCTGGTAGATGTTGATGCTGCGCACAGTTCGTTCGAACACGGGTTGGTAGGTCTCAAAGTCGTCCTTGTAGGACGAGAAAGTGATCAGAATCGCAACCTGCGCGGTTAAGGCGCCGAGGTAGCGCGTCCGGTAATCGCGTATCTCGCTGTTGAGGTGAGTTGCATCGACCCAGGTGCGGCCATCGATCACCGTGCGCCTGACCAGCTCGACGGTCGACGTCATCGTCTTCCCGTCCCGCAGAACGAGCGAGGCGGGTTTCTCGAGTTGGGCCGTATAGGCGTCGAGCGTGTCCATCTTCGGGTTCCGGTATTTCATTGTCGCAATCAGTATCGCGCGATATGGCGGCGGGCCTTCTGGCCTGCAAACCGACTCGGTGCCTTCTAACGTACACGTCCATCCCTTGGGCAAAGTGACGTCATAGATTGATGTTCGGTATATGTTCGGCGGATCCGGCATCAGAAAACGCGCAAAAGCAACACCGGCGGCGGCCAGTCCGCCGAAAACAAGCGCCGCGGTTGCGATCCCGGTCAGAAGATTCCACATCTAGGGTTTCGTCAGCGCAAGTGCCGTCGCCACGCTTGCGATGCGCTGGTCGAGGAAGTTTCTTTCGCGCTCAAATTCTGTGCGCTGGTCATCGCTGATATTAAGAGCAAGAAGCCCACCGACGACCGCCCGGGCGCGACGGTCGGCTTCAATGCCCTCCACAAGCCGCTTGGATTTGAGCAGCACGGTTCCACGCAGCTCCTCGGCTAGCATCTCTTCCCTGCGAAGATCAATGGATAGCTCAGCGTCTCTCTTCGCCAGGCTGAGGCCAGTCTGTACCAGCGCCAAGGCTTCGGCAGTCGCAGTAAGCGCCCCCTCATTGTCCTTGAGTTTTTCGCTTCGCACCCAGCCTAACCGGCGACGCAACGTTGCCGCCTGACGGAACCCGTAATTTTGGCGACTCTGCGCCGCTTCGTCCGACTCGTTTCCAGTGTCTAGTTTTAAATGCGCCATGGCTTCGAACAGCGCTGCAGCAGTCTCGGTCACTTCCGCCGAACCCTTGAAGTCGCCTCTTTTCTCCATCGCACGTATGAGCCACCAGACTCGATTGGAATAGCTGGTGGCCAGAGAGTATGTGAGGTGGGACTTAAATAACTCGGCAAGGTCACGCGCGCTATTAAGCACTACGCGGATATTTTCAGCGTCGTCCTTTGTTGAAAGCTGGCCGATCCTGACCGCGAGGTCCAGCGTAGTCGAGACAGCTTCCGCCCAGGTGGCGGTCTTTTTCTCGGCGTACTGCGCGCGCACCTGTGACTCTACCGCGCGAAGATAGGTCCGCGCGCGGTCTTGCTCACCCGAGTCAATGAGCGAGGAGATGCGGCTGACATCGCATTTTAGGACATCAAGTTCATACTTTTTCCGTGCCGCCTGATTTGCTAGGTTGTCGAATAGGTCGCACACCGTCATCAGCATTGACCGCTCGTCCTCATGCCCCTCGCCCAAATCAAGGCTACCTGCCTTCGCAATAACTTGACTGACAGCGAACATGCTGTTCTCGAGCGTTTGCTGCGAGGCGCGTTGTTGGGTCAAGGCATACCAGGAAAGGGCGGAGGCGAAGGCAATCGCGCCGGCGATCCCTCCCGTCGCCACAGCCAATACGCGCTGCTGGGCAAGCTCCTCCTCCCGTCGAAGCCTCGGCATGTCTTCAAACGGAACGTCGAACAGCGGAGCGATGAGTTTTATCCATTCGTCTGCCAGACGCGAGGAGCGTAGCGGTGACAGCGCCGCCCAGAAACCATCGTGCCTCAGGTCGATGATCTGAATATTCGGCGCTGTGACGTTAAGGTCGCCCGGCAGTTGAGCGAGGAAATCACCCACTGCACGCACAACCAGGATGTTCTCGGCCCCGCGATGCGCCCGGAAGTCCATAATCTCACGCTGGACCCAGTCTTCTCCGTTCGGCCGCGATTCAGCATCGGGTGTGGCCAGCACGATTAGGCGTCGTGACGACAGTAGGGCGGGGCGGATGTTGCGCTCGTAGAAGTCATCAGATCCGCGTTCATAGACCGAGTCGACGAATACGCTGAGTTTCCTCTGTCGCAGATGCTTCAGCCGCCTGTGTATGTCATAGCGCTGGAGTTTCTGTCGCAGGCGTCGCGCAGCTTTCGTACCATCAGACCGGCGATATGATATGAAAGCGTCGAAGGTGAAGTTCGACGCCAAAGGTTCGTCCAGCCCGGCGCTTCTGCTTTGCGATGACTCCGCCACTTTCTTTCCTCACACCCTTTTATCTCGACTTGGGGCCGCTACTTCGCTTTCGCTCAATGAATAGCGCAGTACCAGTGCTGTAAAGCTGCTTAATGAAATATGGCCGTTTACCGAGAAAGTAACGAACTCCCCAGACTTTATTTCCTGATGTCCAACGTAGAAGTCACCGGCTTTGCGCGGCTCTATCCCTGTGTGCGTCAATTTCGCGTGCAGCACGTTCGAATTGATGCAAAGCCGGCTTAAGCAATCTGGAGCCTCTTAGTCAAATAGCTTAGCACCGCCACTGGAGTCGCATGCGCATCACCTATGATAAATGTTTGACCGACGGTTCTTGTGCAGCACCTGGAGGGGCAATCCGGTCGTTCGAGAGCTGAGCTGATTTGGCCGATGAGGATGAATTGTCCATCCGACCTGATTTTGGTGCCTTAGCAGACCTTCCGCTTGTCGGCAGGCCTTGACAGGGATCTGTACACAACCCGCCTTCAACCGCTTATCAACGTTTCATCCGTCGCCGCGGTAGTCGTGGACGAACCCCGACATTCGGGGTTCGTCGATCCAGGCTTAAAGCCATCTCTGCCGCTGTCGACACATTGAATTCTAACAAGCGCTCAAACAACTCGACGCCGCGTATACTGATCTCACCAAGCATATCCTGCAAACGAAGGGCCACAGAGATAAGGGATTCACAATGGAAAGCCCATCCACTAGCCGTATCGGCTAGGTGAGCCCCCACCGTGTCAATTACTACGTGAGCTAATTTGGCCACCCGTAGCGGCTGGTACTCTACAAGCCCTTCGAGAATTTCTGGGAAATGCTCGGCACGCCCGTCCAGGAACAATCCAGGATTTTCGGCAAGCGCATCCATTATTTCCCAAGTAAATTGGTCTGGAGGCCAACTTGATCGAAGACGGAACATTTCGCCGAGTGCGTCACGAACCGGTTTTTCTTCACTTGGCAACAAGCGCAACAAATATCCATGACCCAGAGCACGGAGAGTAGGCTCTTCCCACATGCGAATCAACGTGTGGGCAACTCCAGCTCTTTGCAAGGCTGTGTCCGGGGCAATGGAAGTCAGCAACTCCTCTAGCATATCGCTCAACCAACCTTCACCTTGGCGCCATGCGTGCCGCAGCATCAATACCTCACCGCTCCCCTGAAGACCGTTCTCCCCCTGCTCTGCCATTACCGCCAACCAGCGCTTGGCGTAGTCGGGAGAAATCCACCCTTGTAGATCGGCCATTAAGCGAACATCTCTCACCTCGCCCAGAATGGAAGGAAACATCGCAAAAAGACGATCAAGAAGAACTTGGGCGCGCTCATGGTCCGCTTGACGCAAGTAGGAAAAATAACGGTGGGCAAGAGCGGACCAGACCGCAGGCGATTCACTGCGCGTCTGATGTTTCTCCAGAATCTCCAGCCACCGGTCAAATGCTTGAGGTTTGGCAGAAAGACAAATTTGCGACAAGGCCGACAAAATCGGAAAGTTTCCTCCTGGCAGAGCGGCAAGCCCTCCATACCCCCAGAGCACGCTGTTGTGAGGGTCGTTCTTATCCTCTCGCGCGAAAGTCTCAGATGCCGGGGCAACAGAGGTGGCGCCGCGAATCTGGACACTGGGTTAAGTGAAATCTCTGCTTCAATGGGCGATGGAAATCGCCTGCCAAGGAGCAGAAGCAATGAGAAGACCCCGCCGTAACCACACAGCAGCCTTCAAGGCCAAGGTGGCGATTGCCGCCCTCAAGGGTGACGAGACGCTGGCCGCGTTAGCGGAGAAGTTTGACGTTCATCCGAATCAAATCACGCAGTGGAAGACGCAACTGCTGGAGAACGCCTCCGGTGTATTCGCCACGGCGGCCGAGAAGCAGTCGGCGACGCCGGACCTGAAGGATTTGCACGCAAAGATCGGCCAGCAGGCGCTGGAGATCGATTTTTTGGCCGTCGCGCTCGGTCGCATCGGCGATGCGAGCGCAAAACGATGATCGACAAGACCCACGATCTACCTGTCGTCAGGCAAGTCCAGTTGCTTGAACTCTCCCGCTCCTCCGTCTATTACCAGCCGCAGCCAATCTCCGAAGCCGATCTTCGGCTGATGCGACGGATCGATGAACTGCACCTGGAACATCCCTTCGCCGGGGCACGGATGCTGCGTGACATGCTTAAGCTGGAAGGCCATGAAATCGGCCGCAAACATGTCAGCACGCTGATGAAACAGCTTGATATCCAGGCCATCTACCGCAAGGCCAACACCATTCGGCGCAACCAGGCACACCGCATCTACCCCTACTTGCTGCGCGATCTCGGTATTGACCGTCCGAACCAGGTCTGGGCCATGGATACGACCTACATCCCGATGCGCCGGGGCTTCGTCTATCTGAGTGCCGTTCTCGACTGGGCCACCCGCCGGGTGCTGGCTTGGCGCCTGTCGAACAGCCTGACGGCCGACCCCTGCGTCGATGCTCTGGAAGAGGCCATCATGAAATATGGCAAGCCGGAAATCATGAATACTGACCAGGGCAGCCAATTCACCAGCGCAGCCTTCATTAGCCTGCTTCAGCAGCACGGCATTCAGGTCAGCATGGATGGCAAGGGCTGTTGGCGGGATAACGTCTTCGTCGAGCGCCTCTGGAAATCGGTCAAGTATGAGGAGATTTACCTGCACGGCTACGACACCGTTTCCGAGGTCAGGCAGGCGCTGGCCCGCTACTTCGATTTCTACAATCGCCGTCGCCCGCACTCAACGCTTGACGGGCAAACCCCGGATACGGCTTACTTCAACCCGTCGCTGCTCGCCGCAGCGGCTTAACCCGCAGAGATATCACTTAAGAAAACCGAATTTCTGTCCAAATGCGTGGGGCCACCTCTAACAGACTCCAACCATCCCTCCAAGCTGTTCACCAATACCTGCGGCATCTGAATGTCGGAGGAAGCTAAAGATTTGATGGCGTAAGCAGCCGAATGCCTGAAGCCCTTACTTGAGAATCCTTTCTGTATCAAATCTTCAATTAAAGCCACAGCCGAATTAGCGGAGAGATTGGCCTTTGAAATGTCACGAATCACTTCGCTAACTGGGAGTTCGTTTCGGCCGGGCGCTAGCTGACGCACCACTTCGATTACTTTTTCGGGATCGATTTCCAGCATCTTTGCTAATGCCCCACCCGCCTGGATCGCCCCTCCTTGCATGGAATAACGAGGATGATCCCATCCTGTATCATCAGTCAGTTCGTCAAATAACAAGAGAATGTCAGCGACCGGCGCTTTGACCATTTGCTCCGTGCTGACCGGACTTCCGATATAAGACATTCCGGTGAATCGAATATCTTGATCGTCAGTATTCGGGAACGCACGCTCTTCCTCTCGAAGGAGTTGGCGCCCTTTGGCACTTAGTTTCTCCTCGGGAATTGTGCGCAACAAACGGTAGCGATGCTGCCGACAAGTCCTGAGACGACGCAGCCGAATACTCGCATCATCGTCGGGAAAGTGTCCTTTGTAGTACTGCCATCCAGTAATAGCTTCTTCCAGTCGCGCCAGTTGGCCATTGCCTAAGTGAGGCACCAGCGCACTGATCAAGGCTCTGCTCTCCTGATGGTGATCGGAATAAGGCCCCAGGACCAATCGCCGCTGATCAGCACAAATATAGTCCAGCGCAAAACCAGAATAGCTTTCCACGCACTCTGCCAACCCCATAACTAATAGACGCTGGATGGGTAGCAAGTTTACATCCAGATATTTCGCCATGAACTCGCAATAAGTTGCTGGTTCTTTTCTTGCCCAGCTACGAATGCCCACAGCAAAGGACTCAAGCAGCGGCTGCTCACGACGCCACGTTTCATCCGCCCAAGGCTCAAGGAGTCCACCGCATTGACGATACCCAATCAAAATCTGATGCTCTTCGGCTGCAGACTCTCCAAACACGTTCAGCAGTATGGGCCAGACTCCACAGATATAGGCAGCTGGTGCCGCTTCGGCAACAGCAGGCAGATCTCGCAATTTCTCGGTCTCGAGAAGCTTCCTAACTGCTTCTGGGTTGCTGCCCTCGTCATGAATAGCCCGTAAGCGGCGCTGCAACCAAACTACTAACAACCTTGGCGCCTCGGCCGGAAAAACTGCACTGGCCATACTAATTGCTTCATTGACGTGCCATTCCGCCAAATCGGTACGGCCAATAATTGTTTCCAGCTTAGTCACCCAAGCTTCTTCGGTTGGTACGACATCGCTCTGCACCAGTAAAGTCCAGCTTTGAGAGTCAAGTGAGGGTTTGGGCAGCCAATAGCGCTCCACCAATGCCATAACCGCTTCCGGTGCCATGCCTAAGGCGCGATCGAGAATACTCCGTACCTGATTGCATTCCTCCACCGGCCGTTGCATCAATAGCGGCAAGTACCCTGGCTCCATCTCTTTGAACCAGCCCAGGCTTCCCATCATGGCTCCCAGAAAGCGGGGTTGGAACCAAGGATCATCGAAACTCCCCCAGGCCAGTTGAACTTCACAGGGTAGAGGGACCTGCTGCATCCCTATGAATTCGACAAGCAGCATACGCAAATGGGAACGTAGTCCCGCTTGCCATAACCGACCCAACTCTTCACCGTAAAGGGCGGGATCGGTGCGGCGCATATAGATCAATGCATGCCAAAGCTGGGGACGAATACGCAAGCGGCTCTGGCCGGCCAATACCACTTCTGTTAGCCGTCCACCCTGCTCCAAGAAGCTACGGGCACGCAAAAACTCATACCAAGTCTGATGGCGAAAACTGACCTTACCTTCACCCTCCGGCTTTATTAGCAGTCCTTCTCTTTCCAGATCCCACAATTCCTGTTGAAAATTCTCAAAATGTGCCGTGGGCAGCCAGAGGCTTTCCCTTTCTGCCATGCGCTCGGCCAGCGCCAGCATCAGTTCGCGCCGTCGTCCGCTGGGGTCGCCACGAACAACCCGCTCGTCCCACAGTTGTTGAAGCAAGCCTTGCAGCCCTAGCGCCAAGTCGGGTTCGTTCGTTCCCTGCAGCAAGGACAAAAATGCATTGAGCGCATGGGGGGGACGAAGCGTCTCGCGTACCGCCTCAGCCCACGCCGCGGAATTCACCCCCTGTTCGCGCAACACCGCCTCGACTACCCCCCACTCAGGTAAAGCCAAGGTGAGCGTATCCAACTCAAAACGGCGCAAGGCAGGATCATGGCGCTGCTCGAAAAGCCGACAGGAAGCCACCACATGGACCCGCTCGATACCGCGCAAATCGCGGATCAGATCCAGCATCACCCTCAGGCGCTCCGGTCGCTGAACAACCAGCTCCGCCAAGGCATCAAGTTGATCAATCAAAACTACGATGGGCTGTTCCTGGGCAATACGCCGTACCATCGCTTCGGCGGTCAAGGGAAGGCGCAGCGCTTTGGCCAGTTCTTTTGCGTCGACGACTTCGCTGGGTAAGCAATCGGCCTTGATCCCGAGCACCGCCACCCCCTGGGCTAACAGTTCATTACCCCAATGAGCCAACAGCGCCGATTTACCGCAGCCCGGATCACCCAACAACAGCGTCACTGAATGTTTTTGATCGGCAAAGAGGCTCCGCAATTCATCCAACGCTGGGGGCGGCAGCCATTGTCCGCCAGGCAAAGTACTGGGCCATTGGAACAAATCAGCGGACGCTTGACTCAAGCTGGCAACCAGACCATGCGATGGAATAGCCAAGCCGAGTTTGCCGAGTTCCGCATCCACCGTTTTCCCAAGGTGCTCAAGCAAGGCATCAATATCCGCAAATTGGCCAAGCCGGACACCTGCATCAATCTCTCTATGAAATGCCTCCACGTCAGATATTTCATTCTGATTGAATAAACTAGAATGCTCTGCATCCGGCCGCGAAGTCCGCAAGGCAATTACCGGTATTTCATGTGCCCGTGCCTGTCGAAATTCCAGATGGGTGATGGATAGCTGTTCCGGATTACCACTAGCCGGAACAAAGCCTCGTCGATAACCCTGAATCAATATGACTAGCTGGCAGGATGCCACATCGGCCAGACAACTCTCCAGTACGGGATCGCTATCGGGCGCGTAACTATCCACCGGCTCATGCCCGTTTCTGGCCAGCCAGTCCTTTACCGCCTGTCGCTCACGGTAAAGATCGTCTTTGGTGGAAGAAATATAGATTCTGGCCATGCCGAATGGGAGCTACCGAAGGGGTTTAGGATGGCGATTTAAGGAAACCCTGTAAGAGTAACCGTCATGCCGTGTGATTTTAAAAAATTATCGGTATTGTCATTGGCCAATGAGACAAACGAAGTCGATGAGTTAATCGTCTTTTCACGCAACCCACTGTGTATGTTCACGGGGGAACGCATTCTCAGCGTCACCCACGAACAGTGAAAACTTCTCATCACTTCGTATTTGCCATCCGGCAATTGCGATACGGCGATTCGGTCGCCGAAGAGAATCCGGAAATCGTCCAGAATCCCGGAGGACTGCATCACCACCGCATTCTCGTCGTCCGGGAATTGCATCGGGAATTGCTACACGTAGAACTCTTGTTCACCATCAAGCAAGTATTTGGTGACCAATTCGATCCTTCGTGCCGTCGATTTTGGTGATGTGGTCATCACGCGTTGCGAATGCTATAGACGACCTGATTATGACAGCTGTGATCGCCTTTGGCATACATGCATTGCCTCCCGTCGAAAGCGTCACAATCACAGCCTATGTAAGTGCCATCAAGTTTCTGTGGCTAACGAGGTTGCAAAAATATTCCTATTATTTTGGCACCTCGCAATGAACCAAATGTAATATCAAAGCACTAATCGGCAGTGACATTTAGGAGAGCGCCATGGCCCGTTACAAGCCCATCTACAGGCGTCCGGTTTATCGAATCCGCAATGGGTGAACGAAAGCGCTACCACCGCCTGCCGGGTCAGCCGGTCGTGGCGGTACAGCTGAAGCTGGAGACGGAAGGCTTAACGTACCGAAAGTGGGGCGACGAGCAGCGCTGCAAGGCAAACGACTGGGTGGTTGACAACGCGGGCGACGTCTACACGGTGGATGCCGAGTCTTTTGCGCGCACGTACACCGCTAACGGGCAGGGTACCTACGTGAAGACTGGCAGGGTGTGGGCCGAGCAGGCCGGCTCGGCGGGCCGAGTGGCAACGAAGGAAGGCAGCACAGGGTACGAGGCGGGCGACTGGCTGGTATCCAACGAAGAGGATGGGTCTGATGCGTACGCGGTAAGTGCGAAAAAGTTTGAGCAGTCCTACGAATTGGACGAGTGATTGAACTGAAGACCCGCCAGGGGAGGGAGGCGCGATGCGTTGCTTCGTGATTCGCGGTTTCGGTAAGAAGAAGGATGCTAAGGGCAATGAGATTGACTTCGACAAGGTCGATCAGGCACTGATCGCTCCAGCGTTGTTAGTATGCAAGCTGGACGGCAACACCACGGCCGAGGTAGTGGGCGCTGGCAGCATCCACCAGGACATGTTCCAGCTCATCCTGCAGGAGGAGCTCGTACTGTGCGACATCACGGTTCACAACCCGAATGTTTTCTACGAGCTGGGCGTACGACATGCGCTGCGTAAGCGGCGCACGGTGCTGATCAAGGGCATGCCGTCGGCCGACTCGATGCCTTTCGACATCGCTGGCATACGCTACATGACCTATCCCGTGGGCGATCCGGGTGCAGCCTTGGCGGAATTGGTGAGCGTGATTAATGCCACACTGGCCGACGATAAGGTGACCGATAGCCCCGTATTTCTGATGATGCCCACGCTGCCAGAGGCCGACGTCCAAAGCGTGACTACGGTGCCTCTGGATTTTGTCGAAGAGGTGCAGCTGGCCGAGGCCCGCAAAGACAGGGGCTGGTTGCGCCTGCTGGCTGAGGACGTGAGTGCAAAGCGCTTCGCGCGGGAGGGGTACAAACTCATCGGTCGGGCTCAGTGGAAACTGAAGGATTTCAAGGCGGCCACGAGAACTTGGGAAACTGCGCTTCGTGGCGCTCAGGCGGACGCCGAATCTGACTTCGCCCTTGCCAACCTCTACGAGCGTCTGTACAGGCAGGATGGCGATCCGGTAGATATCGAGCGCTCCAATCAGGCAGTCCGACGCTTGCTTGGGCGCCAGAATTTGTCCCCAGGCCAGCGGTCAGAAGCCAGAGCCCTTGAAGGCCGCAACTTGAAGACGTTGTGGCGCCTAGGCTTCGCCGGGTTGGGCTCGCTCGAGGCGCGCCGAGAGCAGGCCATCGACAAACGGGCGATGGAATCCTATGCGGCGTATCGCGACGCCTACAAGGCCGACCTCAATAATTTCTTCCCAGGCCTGGCGGCCTTGCAGATGGGACGCATCCTGCAGTCGTTGGCTCAGAGCCCGAACTTCCAGAACCTTTTCGATGATGAGCAAGAAAGGGATCGTTACGTCCAGGATCGTGCCGCCGAGTTGACGCCGTTGGAGCATGTGGTGCGTGCGTCGATCAAACGGGCGATTGCCATGGAAAAGAGCGATTCCCTTATCTGGGCCAACATTAGCGCCGCGGACCTGCGCTTTCTCACTATCGGAGATGCGCCATCGCAGGCAAGCATTGCTGGTGTCGTGCAAGCCTATCGGGATGCCGTCCCTAAAGGTGGCTTCTATGCCGATGCGGCATGTGGCCAGCTCGAGTTGTTCGAACAGCTTGGGGTCGGCGGGCCGGCGGCACGGGCCGTGCTGGATGTGCTTGCGAAGTCCACACCTGGAAAGGGACATGTCGTCGTCTTCAGCGGCCATAACGTTGACACGACGGGCGCAGACCAACCGGCCGAACCGCGCTTCCCGAGCGGAGCGCAGGGCAAGGCACGCGAACTGATCAAGTCTGCGCTGGCGAGTCTCAGGAGAAATGACGAAGAGATCGATGTTCTGGTCTCCGCGGCGCCTGGTGCCGATATCCTGGCATTGGAGGCCTGCAGAGAGCTCAAACTCACCACTTGGCTGTGCCTGCCAGTACAGCGCGAGGTCGTCGCTCGCGACGTGTTCAGCCACTACGACATTGAGTGGCGCAACCGCTTCTTCGCGTTGGCCGACGCTCAGCAGCAAGGTCACACTTTCGTACTCAGCGACAACGGTGGGCTGCCCGCCTGGTTGGAGGCGTCTGAGACCATGACTCCCTGGTCACGCGGCAACCGCTGGATGCTGCACCAAGCCCAGGCTTGGGGCGCCGACCGCGTCACGCTGCTCGCTCTGTGGGACCACAACAAGGATGACAATTCCCCGAACGGTACCGCCGGAATGCTGAAGCTAGCTCAAGCGACAGACGGAATCTACATCGAGCTCATTGACTGCCGGCAGCTAGCAGGCTGCTAACGCCTCACATCTTCACGACTAACAGGAGATATCCGATGGCCCGCTACCGCACCTTCAAACAGCACCTAGACAAAGACGTCGGCCCTAAACGTATCCTTTCGTTGGACGGCGGCGGTCTGCGCGGCATAATGTCGTTGCAGGTGCTGTATCGGCTGGAGAGGCTGCTCAAGGAGCGCTTCGGCGATGGGGAGCTACGCCTGGCCGACTACTTTGACTTGATCGCCGGCACCTCCACGGGTGCCATCATCGCGGCCGGCCTGTCGCTTGGCATGAGCGTAGAAGAGATCGAGGGGCATTACCTGCGGCTGGGTAACAAGGTGTTCATGCGTAGCTTTTGGCGTCGCGGCCTGCTGCAGGACTCCTACGATGCCTCGGCCGTGGCCGAGGCGCTGCGCGGCGTCTACGGCACTGGTCCGTTAAAGCGCGAGGACTTTAGGACCGGGTTGCTGGTCGTAGCCAAGCGGCTGGATACGGGCAGCACTTGGGTAATGACCAACAACCCCGACGCCAAGTATTTTCCGCCAAACCCGGCTCGTCCGAGCACAATCCCCAACGGCGAGTACCCATTGTGGCAGGTTGTGCGAGCCAGCACCGCAGCCCCGACATTTTTCGCACCGGAGAAGATCAACATCCATTCCAGCGCCATGCCAGAGCGTGAAGATGTCGATGGCTTCTTTGTCGATGGCGGCTGCAGCCCACACAACAACCCCTCGTTGCAAGCGCTAATGACGGCGACGATGGACGGCTACCGGTTCCAATGGTCGGCCGGCGCCGACAAGCTGCTGCTTGTATCGGTGGGCACGGGCAAGGCCAATCCTGCTGTAGATACGAGCAGCAAGTTTGCTGGGCTGGCCGCGGCGCAGGGCGTGCTGGCGCTAAAGAACCTGATGGAGGACTGCGGCGACCTCGTGGAGACGATGCTGCAGTGGTTTTCAGCGCCCACGCCCACATCCCGCGAGATCGACCGCGAGATGGGCCATGCCGGCCCGGCGCTGGGCGGCAACGCGCTACTAACCTATCAGCGCTACAACGCATTGTTTACGAAGAAGTGGTTCAAGGACGTACTGGGCAAGGACGTGGACGCGACCTACCTCGAGAACATGCAGGAGATGGACCGGCCCGAGAACCTGGATGCGTTGCGCGACCTGGGCCAGGCCGTGGCGATGCAGGTGCAACCCGAGCATTTGCCAGAGGCGTTCGATAAGGGAGTGCGGGTGGATCAATGCTGATGAGTCGCCCGGTACACGCATCTGAAGATGCGCCAAGCATGACTCTTGCTCGGTCGTGATCTGTAGGGGGCAAGGGGAACGGGCGAAGCCGAACACAGGGGAATATCTCGCAAGGCAATGATGCGACCAAATTTGTTCCTGAGCTACTCAAGGGCTGACCTTGCGGATGCCGAGCATCTATTTGACGTATTGACAGGGCAGGGCTGCTCGGTTTGGATAGACCGTAACGAGCTTCTGGTCGGTGACGACTTCGTGCGCGGGCTACAGATGCATCTGGCGCGAAGCGACGCCCTCGTGTTTCTGCTTACACATCGTTCAGCCATGAGCAGTTGGTGCCTTGCTGAGTTGCAGTATGGGCTCGGATTGGGACTAGTGGTAATTGTGGTTGAAAAGGACTTTAACGCCGTACTACCAGAAGCTTTGCAACGAATGCTACGCGACATACAACGCGTGCCATGGTCCGATGTGGGCGATAAACTTGCACCTCAGATCCTACGTGCAAGGGCTCGTAGTCGCCGCCGCCTACTAAGGCGTGCCACGTTGTTTCTAGGGGCGTTTGGTGGGCTCTCAATCGTCGGCACACAAGTCGCAAATCTAATCAATCGAGTTGACACCGAACGTCGGCTGATGACATTCGTGGCCGAACTGCGCTCCGTATCGACAGTGTGGTCAGGCGACGAAATGCGCGCAAGACTGCGTCTCGTAAAAGACGATCCTGAACTGCCTGGCATGTTGCAAAAACTAGCGGAGGATTCCGCGCTCGCATCTTCAGCCCGCGTGAACGCCTGGCAAGCACTGGTCGCACTACACGATGGTAGACAGTCTGAATGGCGCACTTACATTGAAAAAATTGAGTGGAAAGGCGGAAGGATCGCCGATGTGCTGTGGGCGAACGTGACGTACGGGCAAGGTAAAATTAGCGGACTCGTGGCGGAGCGTGTGCGCATGGCTGGCCTCCTTTTCGGCCCCGGCCCAGATTCCGGGAAAGCAGGACTGGCCCTAATCGACATCCGCATCCGTGATGCCGACATCTGGTTCTTGCGGATCGACGGGACACAAATGCTGGATGTGGAGTTTGAGAACTGTAAGTTTCGCGGCGCGCAACTGGACCTGAGTAATGTCGCAGCTATGCGTGTCGTATCGCGCGAGAAAAGCAAGTTCGTCCTGACGACGGACGTGGCTATCATGGAAGATAGTTGGATTGTTTGCCGAGGCAAGGCACCTGAGCCTGGAGTGATGGATCTCGCCGAGCCCGAACAGGAACTTATTTTCGATGGTGTGCAGTTTGCTCGCGTTCACTTCGAAGGCCACTTCAAGTCTGGGTGGTTCCGAAGCTGCCATTTCATGAACTGCGCGTTTCCTGCACTTCTCACGATGAAGGCTCTCGAACAATACGGCAACACCTTCGAAGGGAACTTGTTGTCAACATCATAATTGCCAGTTTTGTCAGCAACAAAAAGCAGGATGCCGAACAGGAAAGGCATACCAAAGATTCCATCGGAAGATCACCGCTGCGCTGCTCGACCGGCTAACGCATCATTGCCCTATCTTGCAGATCGCCAACGAGGGCTACCGATTCAGAAAACTCAAGCAAGCGCCACAAGGAAGTGCGGCCTTTGGAATACCCGATCACTGGAAGGGTTAGCCATCGTTCCATGGTGGATAGGGCCGGAATTTTCCCACACCTATAGCCAAGCCCTTCTCCAGTTTTGAATACGATCCGTCGATAGCATATTGTTGCGACAGGACCCCCCAAACAGCACGTGAATTCATGATTGCTTCTGCAATATGAGAATCTAACGCATTCGGCTCTACATTGTTGGCTCGCTCCGCTAGCCGGCGAGGGAGTGACCAACGATCCCAAAAGACAGAACGGTAATTCTCCAATAGGACCTTCGCCAACTCAAATGCTGATTTAGTACCATCGATCATCCTATAACTAATGAAGTCATGCTTCATACTAGTTATTTTTGCTTCATGCTCTACGAGTGGCGAAGGGTCCGAGATCTCTCGAAGAAATTGCAATGCCTGACCTATCGTTGTTCGAGGTGTGTTTAATAAATCTCGTACTGTGCTTGCAGCATCAATGGCCTTCAAATTCGAAATCAGTTCATTCGCATTGAATAGTGGATACCATTTTGAATCTACAGTAGCTACAAATCTATATCTAGTGGCACTTCCTTCACTCCTTTCGATTTTTGATACCTTGATCATGGCGTCTAACGATGGAGTCAGAGTGCCCCAAGGACTGGAAAGTTGAGAAAACAACCAAATCGTGTCCCCGTCTCGGACCCTTGAGGCAACACCGGAGTTTGTGGGTACTGAGTGATACGCAGGCGACCTAAAGCCTTGATCTCCCGGTTGCCGTTCCGCATACGGCAGTTCGTTGGAACTGGAGCAGCTTACAACAGCCGCATCAACGACAGTGCGCTTTATGTAATGGGCGAAGTGTTTCACACGTGCTCTTTGGCGAGTGCGCGAATATTACGTTCAAGCTTGTAAATTGATCCACTATCTAGGCGTGCTTGGATTTTCATTATTTTATGCTTAAGGTGACGCAATGGGCCACGGCAATGGAGCCAGTTTTCGATACAAATACACACTACGTAATTCCTGAGTTTATTTTCCTCGTTGATCGCCGAAACTTGGCAACCGCGTTAGAAATATCTTTCTGTGTTGGCTGACTATTTCGTCGAAATATCTGGCCGCCTATGTCATGTGCGAGTAAGGTCAAATCATTTGGTTTAGTGGCGTCTCTCCATAATAGATGGCTAAGCATCGTGGGAGGCGCAGCAACTCTTGTAGGATCAAAAAGCACTGGCATAATTTTCTTTTCCAGCGCCCATGCTATTCCTATCTCAAATAAAACATATTCACTACTACGACAATTGGCTGTTATTAATGGAATGAATATTCTGCATTCATCAATATCACGCCTCAGCTCTTTTATAATATTGTCGCCTCCAGATAACCCAGTATCCATATATGAAGTACAACGAATATCGCCAAATCCTAAATCAACGCCCAAGACCAGAAATTCGACGATTGCTTCAGCTAGCGCGTAATCCTCATGAGAATGGCTAACGAAGACTTCAATATCGCGCTGTCGATTTCTGGGCATACATTCCTCCTCGTATCACTTTCAGGAGTTCCAAAGTTCGTGCGTGTCGCATTGACGAATGCAGGAAGGTTAACCACAAAGTCCGAAGCAGGTTTTTGGCCTGATCTGCAATACGTGAGCTAGCCAAACCTCACTTAGTATAGCGGGCCATGGTGCCGCCTCGAATTCAACTTCAGCTTGGAGCCTTTTTATTCCATATGGTTCACGGCACGATGACGGCATGAATACTATTTTTCCACAGCGTCGTTAGGCCGCACATAACGCTCCTGCCCTCTTACTGGACTTGAACAATTTGAACATCTTCATCAGTCACAACAAGAAGCAGAAGAGCAGAGCGCGCTTGCTCGCGATGGCGCTCGTCGAACAAGGAGAAGGCGTCTGGTTTGATGAATGGACACTACGTCCCTGCGACTCACTCACCGGCGGAATAGAAGATGGACTCATGCAAGCCGACGTATTTGTCTTGATTTGGTCAAAGGAAGCAGCTGCATCGAAGTGGGTAGGCACCGAGGTTCGCGCATACCTCCGCCGCCAAGTAGACGATGAAACCCTTCGAATCGTGCCAATTGTGCTGGACGAGACGCCCCTTCCAACGATGGCAGCCGACTACAAAGGCTTCAAGGCCCCTTCCGCCAAATCCATCAGCAGGATCGCAGCCCAGATTTGCGGTTCTCCCTCCGCCGCAAAGCTTGTACGTCGCCTCAAGGAACGCCTGCACGAGCTTACCTTTGATGAAGGCGCAAAGAATGATCCTCTGCCATACAAGCGATGTCCTGATTGTGGCGAGTCTCGATTCGACAGAAGCAGTATGACTGACCCTGTTCGTGACGACATTTACTACCTCATTACCTGCAAGAAGTGCGGCTGGTCCGAATGCAGTCAGTAGAAGGCGATGCATACGCAGAGTGCGGCCTAACGGAGCTGTGCAAGCCCTGGAGTGCCTGCTGCTCAATAGATTTGCATGCACCGGCACGATCTCGGCGCAGCGCGCCGCTTCAAGCAAGGCACAAGCATCGGCTGCGTCGGTCTTGTTGCGCTTCACGTAGGCCCAGATGTAGGCGGCCGGCAGCGCTTTGGCGAACGCCCATTTCCTCATTCATAAGCGTATGTATGAAGCGATCGCGTCATCGGAGATTATCATTTGCGACCTGACAGGGCATCGCCCAAATGTCTTTGTCGAAGCTGGCTATGCATTGAAAAGCCACGAAAGCAACCGCCTCATCTTCTTGTTTGAACCGGCCTTCGAAGGCGACAAACCACCGTTTGATCTCAGCCCATACAAATATGTGCCTATTACTCAAGCAGCGGAAATTCCCAACAAGGTTGGGTTGTCGCTGTAGATTCGCACATCTGGGCCGCGGCTGTCGAACTCAAAGTCAAAGTCCGAGTTGGCGTCCCATGCCTTGAGCAAGTGCTTATAGTCCACATCTTCCGAATGATCGTAGCTCACGAATACCTTTGGCTTCACCATACACCCTTCTCTCCTTGCGAATTGCGCGTTGGGGCAGCACTAGCCAGGGAACGTGTCATCTGCCCAGATAGATAGCGGCCCGCTCCGCTTCTCTGGTGCACCGGCAGTCAATTCTTATTATGACTGTCGATGCTCAGAACGGGTCGTCACGTATCGGGCATGCGACGTGAAGAACACCGAAGTAAACGTGGTTACTTCAGCTCATCCGCTAGCGTGGACCACGGCACGACCTTGATCTTGGAACTGGCGATCCAACCGGGCTGCCTTCCCTTATAACTGTCGCCCGCGTGAACCGCGATCACCTTCTTGCCGCGTTCAAGGCTCGTCTGGACCTCCCACTCAACCCACTGGCTCTGTGCGGTGCTCTCTGAGAGATAAACAACGGTAATCGAGGAGCGGTCGATCCGTTCCCCGATCTTGCGCTTGATGTATTCGGCCCGTTCGCTGTCGTAGGGCTCACGCACCGAGTGGTCGTTGAACTCGATGTCGCTGTTCTCGTTCTTGGCTTGTGCGCGGAGCAGATTTACCTCGTCCATATCCTCGGTTGCGAAACTAATGAAAACGTTTCGCTTTCCACCTTGGAGCGCCGCTTTTGCCTTCTCCTCGAGTGCCCGCACGTCCCCAAGTCTGTTCCATCCGCCGCTACTGCCTCCGCCCATGTCAGGCCCCCTCAAACTTGAATTCGTTACACGCGATGCACTCGCCGCAAGCTTCTTCGCCGCCACGGTGGCACGAATACGTATCCCGTATGCCTTTCGCGCTGGCGAGCGCGACAACGTCAGGCTTGTGGAAGGCTGCAAGCGGTGCGAGCACCCGGATGCTCCTACCCATACAGCGCGCGATCATGTGCTCGGCGTCGCAAAGAAACGCAGCAGTTTGATCTGGAAACAGGCTAACGTCCTCATGCAGAAGCCCAATTGAGACGGCGTCGGCATTGACCTGGTATGCATAAGCGGCAGCAGTCAGGAGGAATAGCATGTTGCGCCCAGGCGTGAACGCGTCATCGACGATATGGAGCTTAACGTCAGTGAGTCCCGAACGGATGAGTGCGCCGAAGCCGGAGAGGCCTGCTACCCTCGGCTCTGGAAGGTTCAAGTCCGCCATTGCGCGACGACAGGCGGCCAGTTCCCGGTCGCGGGATCGCTGACCGTAATCGATAAACAACGGGTGCTGGCGCAGGCCTTCCTCCTGCGCCAGCTTCGCGACCAGCGTCGAATCGAGTCCTCCCGAGACGAGTGTGACGATGCTCATATTGCAACAGGCTCCATTTTCCGGTTGGCCACGCGCATGACAATCCATATGGCCCAGTCCAGAAGGCCCACCGGGCAATCTAGGTCGCGGGCATGATCGCGCAGTACGATCTCGTGCCGGCGGTATTGGGCGAGGCCGGCGATGGAAAGATTCGCGCCCGAGTAGATCCCAAGTGCCGCCATGTAACTCAGCACATGTCGGTCGAGGATTGCGAGGTCGTAACTCACGCCCGCGTTGCGCAAAAACATGCTCGCCTGTTTCGGCCCGATTCCCGGTGCATAAGTAACGAACCAAGCCCGTGCCTCTGCGGCATCACGAAAGCGATCCAGGAGTACACGGAGGGACTGCGCTTCGTTGGTAACAGCCGCGTGGGTCGCCGCTAGATGACGTGCGCGCGCCACCGGAAAGCGGTAAGCGCGAGACCGCCCCTCCACTGTGAGGGGTTTGCAAAGCACCTCGACGAGACGCGACGTTAGTGATTCTTGATCACGGCGGTTATCAAGGAGGAAGCCCGCAGCGTCGATTGCGTCGGCAGCAGCGACGGCGAGGGAGTATGGGACCTGGCTACTAAGAATGCAGGATGATAATTCCCACCATAGTCGCCGCTCGTCGGGCGGCACAGCGGGACGCCGCACACGAGCCCGGATATCCGGGCAAATAGCCGCGACGGCGTTCGACAGACGTTCGGGGCTGTACACATTCATTTAAAGAGCCCCGGAACCTGTTTCTTCAGTTGGTTCGCCGTATCCTTACCGACCAACCCTACTACGAACGCCTCCATACTGCCCTCCGTAACGGCCTCTCGCATGCTTTTCACGAAGCAGGCGAAGTAATCGAGATTGTGAAATGCGACCTTACCAGCAAAGCCGACGTCTGGATCTTCCAACGCGTCTCTGGCGATAGAGGAGTCCGCGACCCCAGTCTGATATGTGAAGAAGTCGAAATGCTGAAAATGGTGGAGCCGGTCCGTGTTGCGATCGACGACCACCCGGCACCACTCAAGCCCGTCGAAGGTATCCGCCCCCGCCGCTGCTAAGACCGCAATGCTCCAGGGGTTGCCGGTACCGAGGAGATGGAGTGGTTGGTAGAAAGGCAGCTTGCTAAGCTCCTCCCTAATAGCACGGACGGTTTTGGCTCGAGCGATAAGGCCGGGTCCAAGCTCGCGCTCCGGAATAGCGATGAGCTGGGGTACAAGCCGGTCCGCGACTTCTCGGACAATCCGCGGAATATGGTCAAGCTTATACCCACCCTGCTTGAGAACTGGTGCGTGCACGATCGGGAGGACTGGGGCTGCAGTGAACGCCCTATCACGCTCAACCGCCTCAACGATCTCGTCAATAGCGCGATCCGGGTCCTGCTTTGGGTTCATCACGTCGAAGCAGAATGCCCAGTCATGCGGAGTCTGGGCGAGCGCCTCCTTCAGATCAGCCACCTTCCACCGCCGAGTGCCCAAGCGGGACGCCTCGTAATTGCCTGAGTCGACCAGAACATTCCCGCCGTTCTTTCGGTATTCATTTAGCTCGTCGATCATAGCGTGCGGCTTGCGCCGGGCGACCATATCGTATGCCGAGACGAGGATGGTGGGCGCTCCAAAGACGCGCAATGCTTGCACCGCGTCAGCCGGCACGAGCTGGGTCTCGTGCGACGAAACTGATAGAAACAGCGTCGGTAGCGGTATAGCGGCGTTGGCGATCACGGCTGGTCGCTGCGGTTTGGCCCTGGGGGGCACGATCGTCGCAATGCGCCGCTGCAACTGCAAGAATCCGGGGTGGTCGGCCTCGCCATTCCATCCGCGCATCTCGGTGTAACTGTAAGAACCAAAGGGATAGGGTGGGTCGCTGTCATCCAGTCGAACCGGCAGAAGCGCGATTCTATGCTTCTGCCCAAGCCTCAATTCTTCCGTAAAAGTGTCCTTGTCCCGAGAGGATGCGGAGAAGAGTGGGACGACACAGCGGGCCTTCGGTATCTCAGTCTCGATCGCTTTAGCGAAGCGCCCGGTGATTTTGTCGTCCCACCACGTGTCCCACCGCGGCGCTAGGAGCCCATGGAGCTTCTCTGCAACCGCACGGTCCTCGCGTGCGTATACGATATAGACATCTGCCATGAGCTAATTAAGTTCCGACTGAGTTGACATCTCATTGCAACAACAACTAACCCAATATCATACGGCAGTGGCCCGATAATTCATGCGTGTTCTGCGGCGGCCCAAGCTACAAAATAAAGCGCCGACACAAAATCGTCAGTGACTGTGACACCGGGCCCGTCAATTGACGCAGCGCCCGCTCGCACACCGCCTTCGCGCAAAACCACAATTGGCGTTCCGGCGGCTTTTGCCCGCTGCACCTGTTCGACAGCTTCGTCAGCAAACCCGTCGGCGAGTACAAGTACTGCTGCCGCCGTGCTAGAAATGCCGTCTAACGCCGGGCTGATGACCTCTAGGCCGAGTTCACTCAGTACGAACCGCGCCTCTTCCATCGTGTAGCGCTGCCCAATTGTGTCGACCGAACCTTCGATCGCCACCGAGCCAAGAGTCGCTGACTTCACCGCTACTTGATTTCGCAACGCGTCATCTGCGAGCGGCAGCCGACCGGCGCCGCAGTATGCAGCGACCGATCGCGAGGCAAGTTCGGCTGCCTCCACGGCCGGAAGTCCCATCTCGGCCCAGTGATATGCAAAGATTGCGCTGAACACGTCTCCGGTACCGATCTTGAACACGCGCGACGAGCGGTAGACTGGGACGTGCGCAACCCGACTGCCGCGTTCAAAGACCATAGCGCCCCGAACGCCCCCTTTGGCGACAATGACGCCAGCGCCTTGACGTTCCATGAGGCACGAAGCCGCCGAGTTAAGATCGTCGAGCCCCGCTGCGGACCGAAGCTCAAGTTCGTTGAGTACAATCGCCAACTCTGCCGCGACTGACCCGTTTGCGCCAAACGGAGCCGGGTCCCGCCAAGTCTGCGGGTCGTAGACGGCGCGGCGCGCATCTACGACGACATCGCCTTCGAGAAAACCGAAACGCAGCACAGCATCTCCACTAACGTGAATTGTTGGCTGACGCACAAGCTCATCAGGTGGTGGCTGGATGTATGGCCGCGACAACGGATGGAAATATGCAAAAGAAATTGCCGTTGAGCGCAGACTGAGACACATATCGATGCCCAACTCTCTTAGCGAAGCTATACCTGAGCTTTCGAAATCTTCTGAATAGGCGTGGAGGCTGCTGCCCGGTGAAAGTACCGAGACTGCCGCGGCCGCACGGCCGCCGGAGCCAAACACAGCATTCCATGCTGGCACGTGGCATAGTTCGCGATAAATTCCGCCGGCTATGTGCATTCTCCCTCTCCGACATGAGCGCCTGGGACAATTATCGCTGACCGATGCGCGACAGTCCAACGGCATTTGTCGTGAAGTATGCGCCTATCTTATGATCTCGGCACTCGTCGCTGAGTCAGATAGCAGCGAGAGCCACCGCTTGTAGTTCACCCGCATCCGTCGAAGCAAAGGCACGTGTTCAACGTACAGAGGAAACTACGTTCAGTTCCGGGGCAACCATCCAGGCAGTGGACCACATGACACATCGCTTTCAGCCCGCCACTGTCATGCTCAACATGGTTTGCGCGGGTACATGAGGGTCGCGTGCGTCTGTCGCACCATTGCAAAAACTGTCGCTTTGGCCCGGACGCTCCCGGAATGGCAGCAGTATGGTGTGCAGCGGTCGTTTGATCCGTCGGATATAAACGGCCGCATTGGCCGAAGTCCCGCCTCATGCCAGCGGCAACAGGCAGTTGGTCGGCCAAAGCCGACCTTGGCTCTCTGATAAGTATCGGGCGGCAATGAGTCGGTTACCTGCCGTTCTTTTGTCGATGGTCGCCTTTGTCATTGGCATAGGGCGGAACCCGACTGAGATGGTGCTTCGGTCCAATTCATAAGGTGATACGGAAATCCGTGCCATGTATGGCGCAGGCAAAACGTGCCACTCGCCCCAGCCAGATTCGGACTCCGAATTTAATCATTGCATTGTCTAGTAATGAGATAAGAAGCCCATTTTCATTACATAGAATCGCTCGGCCCCTGTGCGCCCAAAATGTTCCGGCACCCTAACAACCCTTATCCAGAATAGCAGAGTAACGCGAGGACGGAATTCAGTTTTCATCAGCACTCGGATCCCGCCTAAAGGTTGATGACATTCCGGGATACCAGTGATGCTTGCGGAAGTTGCGTTGGATGTCCTACCATCACGCTCAATGACGCTGTCTTTTGCTATCCGAAATGCTCTGGATAGTTGTGGAGGTGGCGTCGGATTTGCGAACTCTCCAATTAGTGTTCTGAGTACCGCTGACGAGAACTCTATGTCCAGCATCTTCCTCAGCCATTCTAGTGTCGACGAACGCGAGGCGGTGGCGCTTGGTTCTTGGCTGGACAAGAACGGCTGGAACGACGTCTTTCTCGATGTCGATCCGCAGCGCGGTCTGGCGGCGGGCGAGCGCTGGCAGGAGGCCCTGCGCAAAGCTGCGGACCGTTGCGAAGCGGTGGTGTTCATTGTCTCTCCAGCCTGGGCAAAATCGAAGTGGTGCCTGGCCGAGTTCCTACTTGCCAAGAGTCTGCACAAGCACATCTTTGGGGTGATACTGAAAGATGTGCCGATTGGCGAATTGCCGACCGAAATGACCGCCGAGTGGCAACTGTGCCGATTAATCGGTGGAGGCAATAGCGAGACAATCCAATTCACCTACCGCGAGGCGCCAGACGAAATTACCTTTCTAGCCGAAGGCTTAGGGCGCCTTAAGGATGGATTGCGCAAAGCCGGCTTGTTGGCGAATTACTTCCCCTGGCCGCCCAAAGACGATCCGCTTCGCGCGCCATTCCGAGGCCTCGAACCACTGGATACCAGCGATGCCGCAGTGTTCTTCGGCCGCGATGTAGAAATCCTACGTGGTCTTGATGCCCTCCGCGGCATGCGCGACAGCTTTGACAAAAAACTCTTCGTCATCCTTGGTGCATCTGGCACTGGCAAGTCTTCCTTCCTGCGCGCTGGGCTCATTCCGCGCCTAGGCAGGGACGACAGACACTTCGTCCCTCTGACGCCAATCCGGCCTGAACGCAGTCCTCTGTTTGGGGAGCGTGGCCTTGCTTATGCTATTCAAGGCGTACAGGCGGCGTTGAAATTGCCCGCCATCAATCTCGGTGACATCAAGGAGCGTCTTCGCCAAGGCCCCGAGGCTCTGGCGGAACTGCTCCTGCAAGTGCAAGACGCCGCATCCCGCCGCATCTTTGCCCTGCCCGAAGGTGCTAAGCCCCCGACCCTAGTTCTAGCGGTGGACCAAGCCGAAGAACTCTTCAACGCCGACGCCAATGCAGAGGCACGCAGTTTCCTGCATTTGATCGGAAGCGTCTTGCGCATCAGCAGTCCTGATGATGTGAGTGCTCTCCCTCCATTAGCCACGCAGTTGCAACTGCTGGTCGTCTTTACAATCCGCTCAGATAACTACGAACCCTTGCAGACAGCACCAGAGCTTGCAGGCCTGCAGAACGTCTTGTTTGACGACCTGAAGCCGATGTCACCGACACGCTTTCGCGAGGTGATCCTCGGACCAGCCAAGCGTGCCTCGGCAGCAGATCGCAAACTGGTAATCGAGGCTGACCTCGTGGACGAACTGGTCGATGAATGCCACGAGGGCGCGGACACGCTGCCGCTTTTGGGCCTCACTCTTTCACGACTGTATCGTGATTACGGCGGCGACGGCGACCTCCGGCTGGATGAATACAAGGAAATGGGCGGGTTGGCGAACATTGTCAAGACCGAGGCGGAATCCATCCTCGCCGCAAATACGGCGACACGAGAGCGGCAGCTCGAAGCGCTGCGCGCGGCCTTTATCCCCTGGCTCGCTACCATCAACCCGCTAAACGACCAACCGATGCGCCGCGTCGCTCACCGCGCCGTTTTGCCGCCCGAAAGCATTGCGCTGATCGATGCCCTCGCTGAAAAACGCCTGCTGCTCACCGATCGACGCGATGGCGTAACGATAGTCGAAGTGGCCCACGAAGCCTTGCTACGACAATGGGATATGCTGGCAAGCTGGCTGGAGACCGAGCGTGAGGAGTTAAAGGACGCCGACGTGCTGGAACGGGCTGCGCAGGCATGGGAAAAGAGCGGGCGCAAGGATGCTTGGCTGATGGAGGGAGAGCGGCTAGTAATGGCAGAGGCAGTTGCCGCGAAGTCTGGGTTCAGCAAACGCCTCAATGATTGCCAAGAATTTCTATTGGCATCGAGACGACGCGAAGACACCAAGCTGTACGAGGAGGAAAGGCGTCGGCAAGCCGAGTTGGCTGCAGCACACAAATTGGCGCTGGAGCAGCAGAAACGCGCAGAGATTGAAGCCCAAGCAAGGCAGGAGGCGGAAGCTAGCGCCATAAAGCTAAAGTTTGAACGACGCTGGTTGAGACTCGCACTCGCCGGTGTGGTCTCGATTGCAGTGATTGCTTTTGATATGTTTGACCGGGCGCGACAATCCGAACACCAAGTGAAGCTGTCATTTTCACGAGTCACCGCAATGCGCCTGGCTACTGAGGCACAAGCGATGCTTTCAGGCGAACGAAGCGAAGGGGATGAGCGTGCTTTGTTACAAATACTCGCCGGACACCGTTTGTCTCCTGGGGCAGTAGATGGTGATTTATGGAATGCAGTTCTAAAGAAGAACTCACTCATTTTGTTGGCGAGAAGCAATGAGAGTATTAGCTCAGTCGCTATTAGCCCAGATGGGAAACGAATAGTTGTCGGGACATTTGAACACTCCCTTCGATTATGGGATGCGAAGACCGGCGAGGAGCTAGGAGTGCCGTTTAAAGGGCATGAGGACATTGTGTATAGCGTGGCCTTTAGCCCAGACAGTCACCGCATTGTCTCTGGTAGTGCGGACAAAACCCTTCGATTATGGGATGCTGAGACTGGACGACAAATTGGCAAGCCACTTCAAGGTCACGAGGATTCAGTTTTTAGCGTGGCATTTAGCCCTAACGGGCGCGACATTGTGTCTGGTAGTCGGGACGATACTCTGCGGCTCTGGAACGCCAATACCGGCGAGCAAATCGGCGGCCCCCTTCTAGGGCACACCAGTTCAGTCCATAGCGTAGCTTTTAGCTCCAATGGGCGTCGAATCGTGTCTGGCAGTGCCGACAAATCCGTACGTCAATGGGACGCCATGACAGCTAAACCGCTCGGGTCTCCGCTCCGAGGGCACACCAGCGACGTGTATAGCGTAGCGTTTAGCCCCGACGGCAGCCGTATTGTCTCCGGAGGTTCGGATGAAACCTTGCGCTTGTGGGACGCTCAAAGCGGCCAACCAGTCGGCGAACCGCTCAAAGGACACAAAAAACCGATATCTAGCTTGGCCTTTAGCGCCGACGGTCGCAGCATCGTCTCCGGAAGTTGGGATATGACTTTGCGATTGTGGGATGCCCAAACCGGACAACCACTCGGCGAACCGCTAACTGGCCATGACGACATGGTACGAGGTGTAGCGTTCAGTTCAGACAACTGCTGCATCGTCTCTGGCGGCACGGATAAAAGCCTGAGAATTTGGTCCGCGGAAACCGGCCAGCAAATTGGAAAACGGCTAATTGCACATAAGGAGTCAGTATCGAGCGTTGCTTTCAGCTCCGATGGACGCCGCATAGTCTCGGGCAGTTGGGACGGGACCATACGCTTGTGGGATGCGAATTCAGCTCAAGCGCTCGGTCCGCCATTTTTTGCCGACAAGCATGGCATCTCTGCAGTTGCCTTCGACGCTGATAGCAAATACGTTGCTTTCGATGATGGAAGCAACATTCGCCTGATTAACATTAAAACGGGTTCGACGATGTGGAGGTCAACCGATGGGCACGAGAGGGCAGTGTCGAGCGTGGCTTTTAGTTCAGATGGCTATAGCATCGTCTCCGGCAGTTGGGATAAGACGGTTCGTCTTTGGGATGCAAAATCCGGCCAAGCGCTCGGCAAAAGCCTCGTAGGGCACAAGGATGTAGTGACGAGCGTTGCATTTAGCCCTAATGGTCGTCAAATTCTCTCCGGTAGTTGGGATGGCACCCTTCGCCTATGGGATGCCAAATCAGGGGTTCCTCTTGGAGCGCCATTTACTGGTCATCAGGAGCCTGTACTTAGTGTTGCCTTCCGTCCTGATGGAAACCGGATTGCATCTGCAAGCCGCGACCACACAGTACGGCTGTGGGACAGCAGTACCGGAAAACAACTTGGAGCACCGTTCGAAGGGCACACGGATTGGGTAACGAGCATAGCCTTCAGCCCAGACGGCAAGCGAATCGCATCGGGAGGGGCTGATGGAACGTTTCGTCTTTGGGATGCCGAAACAGGACAGCCGCTTGGCGCACCTGTCGAAGGACACAGGGGCGGTGTGAATAGCTTGGCTTTCAGCTCCGACGGTAGTCGCATCGTCTCAGGCGGAGGGGACAATACCCTGCGCCTGTGGCCTAGCCTCGCCGCCTTGCCCGATGAACTCTGCGCCAAGGTCACCCGCAACTTAAGTCGCCAGCAGTGGCGCGACTGGGTGTCGGCGGGTATCGAGTACCAATGTCAATGTCCCGGGCTGCCGATTGCACCTGACGACCCGAACACAAAGACCGCCCCTCAGCGTTGCCCCGGAATACCTACCGAATCCCTTTTTCCCTTGAATCACCGACGCATATGAGAAAAAAGCCTGCGCGATCGCATTCAATTTCCCGTATGTAAAAGCTTATGAACTCGACAATGCTAGTCTTGCCAGCGGAAACCGAGTCATTAGTTTTGCGATATTCCTCCTTGTACTAGATGCCAATTAGGAGGACGTGGGCGAACCTTCACGAAACTAAACTAGCACTTCACTACGCGGCAAGAATGCTCAACAATCGCCCTGACCGCCGGTTGAGGAACCTTCCATTCAGGACCTTCAAAGGCGGAATGGCAGGTCGCCGATCTATTCCGGCCCAACACCAACAGATTGCCCAATGTCCGTAAAGGCCGAGGTGCCGCCTGTTGCACCAGGCATGAGACCAGATGTCGGCCTGAGCGGACGATCGGCTGGTGCAGCTTTACGGGCATCAATGCACCGGTACCTGCCGGCTTAGCTGTACGAGGTGTCAATTCCGCCCGTGGCAACCTTTAGAAGCGGAATGCAGTTCAAAATTGGGTGTCAGGTCTTCCATTGAGAGGTGTACTTGTGTCTCTCCTAGAGGTGTCGGCCACTCCCGGTAGTTTCTCTCGCCTGTTCTCAGCTCGTCAGCAACAGCAACAAGAAGTTCTCCCAAGTCCTTTGCTCTAATTGCGCATTCCCAGATCACAAACACTCGCCAGCCATCTTCCATCAGTTTAGTGACTTGCGCTCTGTCGCGCTCAATATTGGCTTTGAATTTCTCACCCCACTTTTCACTGTTGGAAGATGGGGTGTAAGCCAGTCTGCATGTGTGCCGATGCCAGAAGCAGCCGTGCACAAACAGTACGGCCCGATGTTTCGGGAAAACAACATCAGGAGAGCCAGGAAGATCCCGGCGGTGCAGCCTGAAGCGCATTCCCAGCTGATGTAAGCCTCTACGGACCCTGAGCTCTGGCTTGGTATTCTTGCCACAGATCGATGCCATGATCTTCGAGCGCGTAGAGGGGTCGACGATGTCAGTCATTCCTGGTAACCTGGCTCGATGGAACATAAAATATCAAGGCCGGTCACACCGGCCCAAGCAACAGTAAAGATAGTAGACCTATTTGCAGGCCCAGGAGGACTCGGAGAGGGCTTCTCTTCTAACTCTTCATTTCAGATCGTCGTCTCCGCTGAGATGGAGTCCTCTGCTCACTCTACACTGCGTCTTCGAGCCTTCTACAGATATCTGAAACGGCTTGGGGAAGAGGCTGCTGCTCCATATTTTGAACTGTGCAACGGCGAGTATCCCGTGCCAGCAAACAATGAAGCACTTCCACATTGGAACGATCAAACGAAGTCTGCGTGGGCGCATGCCTGCGAAGAAGCTCTTCAGCTGACGCTGGGAGAGGAAGAAAGTAATGCCAAGCTGGACGCAGCGATAAAGGCAAATAAAATAAACTCTGACCAACCTTGGGTATTGATTGGAGGTCCTCCATGTCAGGCCTACTCATTGGTAGGCCGTTCTCGAAATAAAGGCAAGATTGACTACAGGGCGGAAGATGACCATCGCCACTTCCTCTATAAGGAATATCTGCGAATAATCTCAGAGAACAAGCCACACGTTTTCATCATGGAAAACGTCAAGGGTATTCTGTCTTCCAAGGTCGGGGGGCAACAGATATTTCATGGCATATTGACGGATCTCGCCTCTAGCGGATATCGGATTCATTCACTGGTTACTGATACGTGCTTTCATCAAGGAGATGATCCAGCCGATGTGGATGCACGAGAGTTCATAGTGCGCTCCGAACAGTACGGGGTCCCTCAGGCGAGGCACCGAGTCATCCTTTTGGGAATTCGTGAGGATGTATGCGATGCAAAAGGCGCAGAATGGAAACCTTCTGTTCTTGAGAATGCTCGCCCCGTGACAGTTTTCGAGGCTATTGGCGACTTACCACCACTTCGCAGTCGCATTTCGAGAGGTAAGGATGACGAAAAGCAATGGGCGCGGCTACTCGTCAAACATTCTCGTGAGCTGGCAGGTCAGGCCAAATTGAAGTCGCACGACCTGGACGGAGTCGCCGAAGTACTGGAATTGGTGTCTGCCAATCCCGGTTATCCAACGAATGAGGGTACATCTTTACTACCTTATGCACCCCCAAGGCTATGCCCGCAGTCCTTGTCTGAGTGGTATTCGGCCCACGGAGCGGCAAAACGACTACGCTACTTCATGAATCATCAGTCAAGGGGGCACATGGAGAGCGATCTTAAACGCTATGTCTACGCAGCAGCTTTTGCTCAAGCCACCGGTGTTTCGCCAAAAGGTCACGAGGAGTTTGCTCTAAAAGGCCTCGCACCAGACCACGAAAACTGGGAGAGCGGAAAGTTTGCTGATCGTTTTCGCGTTCAACTGAAAAACCGCCCTTCGACAACAATCACCAGTCATATTGCCAAGGATGGACACTACTTCATTCATTATGATCCACTGCAATGTCGAAGCTTAACTGTTCGTGAAGCAGCCCGTCTTCAGACGTTTCCGGACGATTACTTTTTTCAGGGTAACAGGACGCAGCAATATCATCAGGTCGGGAATGCCGTACCACCATTTCTCGCCGGAAAGATTGCAGAGATTGTGAGTGAAATCCTAGAGTAAGATGGTTGCTCCCGAATGACAAAGTTTTTTCGCTTTATTGGTTTGGGCTGAGCGAAAAGCTGCTTTCTGATTCCTTTAATTTCTTTGCACGTTTAGCCGGTCATTGAAGAAAACAAGCCAGATCGGTCGACCAAGTCGGTTGATATGAAGCCTTGCTCGTGTAGTCTCCCCAGAATGGTGAGCGCGTGCTTGGACTGCTTATCGCTTGGAATTTGACGCGGTACCGAAGCGCAGACTTTCAGAATCTGCTCGTCCTTTGCAGTAAGCCCGTGGGCCTCGTTCCCTTGCTCCCATACCTTGCGCCAGAAATCGGCACCGAGGTTTACTGCCAATGACTGTGCTTCGATACCCGCAATCTCACGCTGCCGCTCCCTAGCTTCGTGTTCGTTACTCTTTGCAATATCCTTTAGTGTCAGGCAGCGCTCAAATCCTGAGCCATATTTTATCTCGCGAGTCTGAAGCTGGCTCCAGCATGCCTGTTGCTTAGCCCACTCTGACAAGTTGCGTATGCCTGCAGCCGGCTGAGTAATGACTTTATGGGCTTCTTCTGCGGCCAAAAGCAAGGCTCCAACTAAGTCGTCGGAAACCGTCTGCCTTTTCGCGATAGTGTCGAGATCGAGCACTCCGTTGCCTCGATTTGCATCGTGGAATACTTTGGCCATGGCATATGTAACGATGTTGGCTCGATAGCCACCCTCGTACCACGATTGTTTTGGGATTTCGATTTCGAGTTTTCGGAAAATTATGGCCTTCGCGATTAACCGACGATACCAAAGCTCGTCATACTTAGCCTCATTCTTCGACCACGCCTCTCCTATCTCTTTAGCAAACAGTGCAAAGTTTTTCTGGGCACCACGCGAAACAATATGGGGCAGACCCACAGCAGAATTTTCGAACTTAGCGAGATCGGTTTTGCTGAATAGCTGCACCTTCGGGTATTCCAGATCGAATTTCCGCTGATCGCTACCAGTGCGTCTGCCTCGTTCGTTTATGAACTGCCCGCGCGAGCGCTCGTAGAACCATTTGCTGTCGTGGCGCTCGCCCTCTCTCGCGGCAAACATCACGGAGCGCGAGAATTGCTCTATACGGATGTGGAACGGGTGGTTCGAGAAGAAATCAGCGGCGTTGACCTTGTTTTGGGTGTTCGCGTATTCCGAAATTTTCGGCACGATTTCTTCTGATCGATCGGGGGGTACGACCGTCAGTTTCATTTGAACAAAGACATTTGCGAGCTGTTCCGGAGTCGACCTCAGCGCAGCATGTATAGATCCAGTTGTCTGAGCTCCATTTACGATCTGGAGGTTGCCAATTGATGAGATTGCCATTCCCGAATCGGTCTGAACGCAATGGATATGTTCGGCCGTCGCAGAAAGGCCGTTGTTATAGGGAAAGAATAGCTCAGGTTCATCCTTGATCGTTTTCTGTATCCCCTTGTTGGTCTTTGCCCTAGCCTGAAGAAAGGTACGGACATTGGCCTCTAGCAAGCGAGCACCCCAACTTTCGTAGATCGCTGCTAGTTGCTTACCCGGCATGATTAGCAGATAGCTTTCGAGAGCTGCTCCAGTCTGTGAAGCCTTGAGTGCAGGAAGCGGAGCGCCGAATTCGCCCGCAAAATCGATCACCATGTCTTCGCGGGCTTGCCCGGAGCGATCGAATCTCTCAAACCGAGCCAGATCCCAGACTGACCAAGTTACTGGCACAGAGTCCAGATCCTGCAGTTTTACGGCATCGTCCCGGCTGACATACTGGCGGTTTGAGATAAGGATCAGTTTTACCTTGGTGACCTGCGACCACGTCGCGCTGATCATGTCAGAAACCTGAAATGCAGGGTTTACCTCGTTGAGCGCATCTCGAAATTCCGAGGTCCTTGCCTTTTTCAGGAAGCGGATGAGCGGATTAAGTATGGGTGGGATATCGGCCTTGCCAATTGTCTGAAGTTCGTCACTCTCAATAAAGTCGCAGACAATAAGCCCAAGAACACCGTCACTGTCTCGCGGGTCACCCGCATATCCGTCCAATCTGACTCTCTGGGCACCTTCGCCACTCTGGTAGAAGGCACGGTCAGCGGTTTCGAGTTCGCCTGCTTCTGTAAGGCGAGCGGTCATCTGGTCGAAGAATGCTTCGACCATCAATACGCCGCTCGTGTCTGCCTCTCGGCAGATGTCAGCCATAAGAGACTGGTGATACTCGTGAATCTCACTCATGGTAAATCCTTATCGACGAGATGCGACCGCACGATGCTCCAGTCTGTTCGAAATGGAGAGCACGCTGAAAGCGCGAGCGCATAGGTCACGCCTGAAACACCCAGTGGGACAGGGGCAGTAATCCTCGGAAATCCCTCTGATACCGCGTGAAACTCTGGAGGCGATACTATCCAACGCCAAGCAGAGTAGTCGTCCAGAGCATCGTAACCAACATCTGCCAGGTGCAGGTCCCAATCCATGATGGCAGAAGGCTCGGTTCGTTCGAGTAGCTTTGTCACCTCACAGACATACTCGGTCAGCGTCCAACCATGGGGGGGCTGAACCTTGTCGACGGCGACTACGCTCAGCCAAAGTTGGCGATTCGGTACGTCTGCCAGTTGATGCTCATTGGCGATTTTTACAAAAGGCTGTGAAGCTCCGCGCCTTGCCTTGACCTCAATGCAATCCGCCTTCAGCTCAAAGTCCTTAGGAGCGCCGGAGGGGCCTGTCCATGCAGAAAGGGCAGGTTTAGCTCCCAAAGTGGTTATCAGGAGCTTCAGTATCTCGATTTCGCCGATCAGGCCTTTTTGCGCTTCTTCAGCTAACGCTTCAGATTTCCCGCCTCGCATCAGATAGTGCCAACGGAAGGTGCGTCCGATTGCACGCTCAAGCGCCTCGGTCTCAGTGTTTGCCAACTCGCCTGCGGCCATAACATCACGGCAGAGCGTTTCGAACAGTTCCTGTTGGGCACTATCCTTTAGTCGTATGTATAGGATTGGGCCACCAGGAAGTGTCTGGAAGCGGATTTCCAGGTTCCTGAGGTTCGGCAAATCATGAAGCGGCTTCGGAAGCTCTGAAAGCTGCAGGACCAATGCCATGTCTGTACGCGGCATTACAGCCCAGAACCAGTTCCAGCGTGCAGATGCATCTACACGTCGTGTGTCTGTCTTTCCTGCCTCGAGTCCCGACCATGGGCTGTTATTCGGAATCACCTTGCGCCTCCTCTTCGACATCCTCCTCGCCAAACATTTCGCGCATGCGGACGGTGTTTACGACGTATTCAACGGTGCCCCCCTGAATCTCCGACGGCGGAAAGCAGATACTCCATGCGAGAACAATGTCAGGCAGCTTGTCTTTCAACGCAGTATCTGCAATATCGGGAGTCACGAAACGCAGAATAATCAGTGGATGACGTCCCGTAATTTCGCAAAAGATGCGGGGGGGGAGAGTGTTAGGAACAGGCTTTCCTTCGCGGAGGCGTTCCTCGCGAAAGGCTTTTGTTGCGTCCTCGATTTGTTCTGGTGTCAGGCCGACTCGCTCATCGCCGGGTGAGCCGACCCTCCTGCTAGTGCCGCTAATGGCAAGCACATCTTGGCGCAGATCGGCATCACCAACCGATCTTCCGAAGGGGCGCATCCGGTGCGCACCCAGTTCCTCGAGTGGCGCATCTGTCTTTTGTGCACTTGCGAAGAGGACATCCCATTCCTTCAATTCGGTGTCTGAGCGAGCATCAATGTAATCGCCCATTAGCTTCGGGTCTGTTAATGGATCAGCCGCATCGGCACGGAAAGCCCTTAGAAAATCGCGGACCAGGTCAACAGGAACCGACTTGTAAAGAGTGCCTCTCGATGGATATTCGGGAGAACAACCACACGCCACAATTGCATTCGCCAGATCTTCTCCGGCCTTCCTGTTTCGGCCCAACTGGAAGCTATCTGTGCGAATCCGTGTCGTCTCGATCATCTTTCCTGCCAGACCAACCTTCATGGGCAACTCACGTCCACTCCCCATTTTGTTACGGGCGGTCACGATCAACGACTCGGGGTGGCTCCGGACGGCCAGTCCAAATTGTTCAGGCGTCGCCTTCACCAGCTCCATGCGCTTCAGCTGTGCTTGCAAGTCATCCATCGCCTCATGGATGTGAGCATACCAGCCCACACCGTCCGCAGGGATCCACACGCGGCAGAGATCCTCATACCCAGGCCGATATCCGAACCAGCGTCCCATCTGCATGAGCGTGTCGTACATCATTGAGTTCCGCAGGAAGTAGCTCACCGTCAGACCTTCCAGTGTCAGACCTCGTGACAGAGAGAAGCCACCGACAGCGATCACTGTGATGCCGTGTTCGCCACCGTGGTCATAGTCGAGCGCTTGAGAGCGCTTTGAAGCATTGACTTCGACGATTCTGGCCGCGACCAGAACCTCGTAAAGGCGTGCTTGCACATCCGGCCAAGCGGCTCCGTCTGCCTCAGCGTACTCTTCCTCCCAGACCGCATGGAGTGCTGCAATCTCAGGGTTGCGCAGGGCAATGCGGCCTTTCGCGCCATCGACTGCAACAGCATCCCGGATAAGACCCAAGATATCGGCAATCTTCGAGCGAAGCCGCCCTTGGATATCGGTGAAACGCGATGCATTCACCAACATTGAGGCATGTGATGCCTGTTGGCCCCGTGCATTGCGGATTGCGCGAGCGACAATGAAGGTACGTACTGCTCGCAAGAGACTCTTTGGCAACTCATCTACCGGATGGTCGATTTTGTGCTTCATCGGCAGAATGTCCTCGTTGTCGTCGATAAGGCGAACGTGCTTATCGCGGGCGTCGAGGAAGACCTTTTGCGCACCGAAGTAATTCGATGGTGCGTCCAGTCCGATGATGAAATGGCGCGGAAACAGATCCTGCTTCAGTGTTTCGTCGTCGGTGTCCGGGTCAATAAATATGTTGGCGAAAGGCGTAGCGGTGTAGCCGACATAGCAGCTGCGGTGAAACAGCGAGAGCAACTCTCGGATCTGCCCGTTGATTCGAGTGACTTCATCGCGGGCATACGCAGTGTTGATCGAGGCATTGTCGGCCTCGTCGTCGATCAACAGCATTGGCTGGCTCACCATCTGTGAGCCCTGACTGACAGAGTGTTCTTTAAGCCATTCCAGAAGGTTTTTAAGAGTACTAGAGTTTTTCTTGATCACCAGAACGACAGGAACGTTGTACTGTCCAATCTGGCTAGTATTTGTAGTGGCGGTCGCCTTGTTGAAATCTCGCAGGGTATTGGTCAGCGAAACCGGGAATTCACGCTGATCGAAGGTACCAACCCCGACGATTTTCTGCCGTTGAGCCTTGTTGGCATGAGCAAGGCGCCCAGTGTCACGACCGATAAATCCTTCGTCGATTCGCGCTTGCGTCTGGTTGCGCAAATTGTTGTGGATGCCAGCGATAACCACGATCAGGCGATAGCCAGCATCGGCAGCCTTGCAAATCAACCCGGTGTAGTTTGCGGTCTTGCCACTTTGCACGTGTCCGACGACCATGCCGCGGCGGCTCCAAGGGCTCAAATTTTTTGGATTGCCAAGACGATCCAGTACGCGATCGGTTACTTCGTCGGTTGCGTCAATGACCGACTTCGGCAACCCCTTGAGGTTCAGGAGCTTGCGGTACCGACTCCAGTAAAAATCCCCCACCTCACCATTGATCCGCGCATCATGCAACCACGGTCGAAAGTCCTCTGCATCGACGACAGCACCGAGCCCCATGCTAATGCCGTATTTTTCTTCTATCAGCCGCGCAAGTTCCTCTGCTTCGTCGTCAGCGATCTTTTCTGAGAACATTGGCGTGCTACGCAATTGCCCAATGATGTCCCGGATCGACTGCGCGGTATGTGGCCCTTGTTGCGATGCCATGTACATTGCTGTCATGCCTTCAAGGCTGCTCAGGAGGGGGGTCATTTGATTTCTTTCGTCTCCATCGTTGTAGCGACGATGCGCTGCGTGTCTTCCCAAGCCGAACGGAAGGGATCAACATCTTTCATCAAGGACAGGATTTCCTTAAGGTCCTTTTGTGCGCAGAAGAGTACGGATAACGTCGCCTGTACTGCTTGAGTCAGTGTGTCCTCATCGACCTGCGCGGGCACAATTTGCTCGGCAGAACCTGCCATGTCGGCGTGCAACGCTTCGATGGGCAGCGAAGCTCCTACAAGGGAAATACAGTTGAAAAATCCGCGCCGCAGGTCGGGCGGCAAACGCTCTGCGAAGTCAGCAAACGCAGGATGTTCGGTATTTGGCCGATATCGGATCTGTCCTTCGGCCTGAGTGCGATTCCACATCGGGAGTCGTTCGTGATCGACAAGTTTTTGTCCGCGCTTGTGATAGGTTCGCTTTGAGCCGTCTTGTATGCGATCAATCACCTTTCTCAGGCGGTCACGGACGACGGGGGGAAGCTGGGCAGACGATTTCTTGACATCAATTTTCCAGTCAGCATCCATGCTGTTCGGAATATCGATTCTTACCCTGGAAAGCTTGGTCAGCTCAGACTGCCTGCAAAGGCCAAACCACGTTCCGTAGAGGATAAGGCGCCTGCCTCGATATAAATAGAATCCCTGTGACTTCAGATGACCATCTGGGCCGGCGATGTCCTCCCACTCAGTCTTGTTCATTTGTTTATGATGAGGGAGAGTGAAGCTCTGGATCGCTACTTCACCACGATTCAAAGGCAATTTTTCTTCTGGGTCGACAATGGTCGCAGGATTTTTTCGGGCAAATGGATCGAGTGCTTGAAGGGGGCGACCGTTCAACAGAATACGAAGTACCTTCATGTCTTCCGTGAAGCGGTGGAAAACCAGTCGCAGGTGCCATTCAGTCTCGGCAATTCGTTGGTTAATGATTTCCGCACGCTTTCCGGTGTTGTGTAAGACACCTCCGGCCAACCGATCGAGTTTTTGCCACAGAACCAACGTGCCAGCAATGCCGAGCTGGTCCACTTCCGGAATCCCCGCAAAATCATCGGGCAACTGTACCTTCCATTCGTTTCGCTCAGCCACATCATCTAGATCCCAGATCGCGGCAGATGTCTTCCCGTCTTTCCGAGACACAACCGTCAGCCGGCGGCATTGCGAGAAACTGGCACTTTTCAGTCCAAGCCCGAACCTTCCGAGATCCGGCTCATCACGAGTTGCGAGGGGGCTTCTGCTACCCGGGCGCATTGCCGCAATGAGCTCATCCTCAGTCATGCCTTGACCGTCATCCACGATGGCAATTCGGGGTTCGTCGATGCAAGCTTCGGTAATGATGCGAATGTTCTTAGCGCCTGCTGTGATGGAGTTATCAATGATGTCGGATATTGCGGTCTCGAGTGAATATCCAATATCCCTCAGTCCCTCAATCAGCGAAGCTGCATGTGGAGTTGCATCAGCCAGTCTTGGTGTTGTGTTTTGATGCACTTGCTTACTAAGCATGTCAGTTTTCTATTCGCCGGTGGCTTTCTTGCTTACTATTGGTTTGACCCTGTACAGAATTTGGCTAAGTCATTTGGAATTATGCATGACAAGATCGATTGAGTCGCGAAACTGCTGTTGTGGAGGGCCTGCGTCGTTTGATGCGAACGAATCTAAGCGGAACATGCCTAGGCGCGGTATTAGCCGGCGTGTCGCAAGCTGTCGTTGGCACGTCATTGCTGTTGAAGGTCCGCTAACCGCCAAATAACCGCCCGAGACTTCATTGTCCGTCAATGATCGCAAAGGCCGAAGCGTTCGCTTTGGATTGGCTGAATTTCAGAGCAGTGTGATTGGTCAGAATCACTTCTCAAAGCACTGAAGTTATACGGGCGCGCCGCCGCAGGTAGGCAGGAGTCTCAAGTTCCGTGAACTGACTATCAGCCTTGGTGAAAATCGCACGCGCCCGCGCTAGGCGCTCGGCTTCGAAACAGGCAATACCTGCAAGGCGATTAAAGATTGACTGGACTCGTTGCATCATGAGTTGGCTCCTGAATTGTTTTCATGAGCCCATTTTGCTCGCAGTTGGGCTCAAGAAATGAGCCTGTGGCATTGCCTGCATTTTTATTGATATCGTGACAGCGCTGATTGAAACTCTGAAATCACTCTCGCCTTGAGTGAGGCTGGTTCTATGACCTCGCAGTCGCTGCCGTATTTCATAATATCCATTATCAGTTCCCGGTCGTCGGCATAGGGAACGCGCAACTCGTAGCTTCCATCCTCAAGGAATTTCCCGGTCTGATTTCTATGCCAGCGTTCAGACGCGACCCAGCGTGCACGCTCCGAGGTAAAACGCAGTACCGCCCAGGAGATCTGCTCCCCGGAAAAGACCCCATACCCGGAACCCAGCACTTCATCGAGCCGTTTGTCGGAGACATCCTTTGCTCGCTTGTCGAGAATTTCGGCATGTTCGATGGCGTCGAGCGAGAAGGCGCGAAGGCCGTCGCGCAGGTGGCACCAGGCATCCAGGTACCAGTTGTCCCGATAGTGGTTGAGGCGCTGGGGCGAAACCTCGCGCTCGGTTACCTCGTCGGTACCACGCGCGTGGTAGCGGATTACGAGACGCTTGCGCCGCAATAGCGCAGAACCGACCGCCTGAAAATGATCCAGATGGAATTCGCGTGCCCCCACCGTCTGGATTCGGATGCGGCGCTGGACTTCCTCTGCCGGGTTGTCGGCTGTACCAAGCAGGCCGGTCAGCCGGGAAAGCAGGGGCTGGATCTGCGGTCCGAGCAGGCCACCGGTGTCGAGGTTCGAGAGAAGGTGCTGCATGGTTAGCAACGCATGGATTTCCTCGGCGGAGAACCACAGACCGGGTAGCTCGTATTGCGGTCCGATTCGCTGGCCGGTTTTCTCAAAGCGATAGCCCCCGAGGTCACGGTCAAAAGTGATCGGTGCATTCAGGCGATCCCGCATGTAGGCCAGGTCGCGCTTGAGCGTTGCCCAGGAGACACCCAGACGTTCCTGAAGCTCCTTGCGGGTGACGAACTTGCGAGCACTGAGAATCTGGTCAATCTGGTAGATGCGTTCCATGCCGCTCATGAGAAATCTCCGGGTCTCAGATCATTTGTCTTGAGCTCATCCGGCGAGCCCGTGCTTGACTATGATGACATAGATATACTAGAAACGTTTATCCGGTAGAGTTCGAAAACTATCATTTCAACCGTCTGCTGAGTGTTTGGGAGCGCTGGGGGGCAAAGGTGAAAATCTATGAATAACAAAAATGACATAAAAATATTGACGAAACATTTCATCGATCAAGGTTGGCAAATTCGATGGGAAGAGACACGTCCGGCGAGAGAGGCAATCTCGGCTTCGATTGAAGATCTTGGGCTTGGCGTAGCGTCGAAAAAGTCTCTGGAAAAGCACAATTTTCAAGTCTATCGACATCAACATGAGTCCATCGCTTGTTTCTTGAAAGGTGTAAATCTTGCTGTTACCACGCCAACCGCCTCTGGCAAGACGTTGATCTTCAATACTTGTGCGATCGAAACGTTGAGCAGAAATCCCAATGCGCGGATTGTTGCGATTTACCCACTTAAGGCACTGGCAAGCGAACAGGAAAGCCGATGGAAGCTAGCTCTTCGTGAAGCTGGAGTCGATGCAAAGGTTGGTCGCATTGATGGCGATATCCCGGTTAACGATCGTCTGAAGTTGACGAAGGAGTGTCGAGTCTTGGTTTTGACGCCCGACATCATTCACGCGTGGCTGTTCTTCAATATTGGCAAGCCGCCTGTTCAGGATCTATTGCGGAACCTTGCGCTGCTGGTTCTTGATGAGGCTCACACCTACTCGGGTGTATTCGGCAGCAATTCTGCATTTCTATTTAGGCGAATTCTTCACGCTGTAAGAAAGCTTGGCGGGCAAACCCGCTTTATTGCCTCGTCGGCAACGATGAGTGACGCAAAGTCGCACCTGAAATCATTGATCGGTGAAGACTTTGAGGTGATCGGGCTGGATCGCGATGCCTCGCCGCAGTGCGAGCTGCATACGATGTTCGTCGAGCCGCCAAAGACGGGAGATCTTCTCTCGGTTGTTTCTGAGCTTATACACTTTGTGGCTGCAAAAACTGAGCGACAGTCGATAACGTTTGTCGATAGTCGTAAGCAGACGGAATATCTTGCAACGATCCTGGATCGGAAGTTGCTGCAGGATGAAGATGATAGTGATGATGTAGAGAAGCTGGATTTCTCTAGACTCAAGGATCTGCAGATCTATCCCTATCGCTCAGGATATGAAACGGAGGATCGGCATCAGATTCAGTCGCGACTTGCTTCTGGCAAGCTGCGAGGTGTCGTCAGTACCAGTGCTCTTGAGATGGGCATCGATCTACCGTTTCTGACCTTGGGAATCATCCAGGGTATTCCACGCTCGGCGACAAGCTACTTGCAGCGCATAGGGCGTGTTGGTCGGCGAGAGAGCGGGATCATTGTGGTGATCAACAACGGTTCAGTGATGTCCGAAGCGGTGTTCAAGAAGCCCGAGCGAATCCAAACGCTGCCACTCGTCCAAAGCGCGCTTTATCTACACAATCCACGAATCCAGTACATCCACGCGATGTGCCTTGCTCGACACGGAGGCGAGGATGAGATCGTATGTGATATTGCGCGCCTACAGGCGGATCCCTTCGGTTCGCCAGCAGACGTTCCTGCGGATTTTGACAAGCTGTGTAGAGCTGAAAGACTGGGCGAACTCACGACTGAGTTTCAAACAATGAAATCTCAGGCCGGCGATGATCCATACCACACCTACCCCTTGCGCGACTTGGACATGCAGTACAAGGTCGAGTTTCGTCAGGGGCCGAACGTTATGAGCCTTGGCTCGCTTTCTTTTGGTCAAGTGATGCGAGAGGCTTACCCTGGCGCAGTCTATTACTACCAGACGCGGGCGTATCGCGTTGTCAGAATACGCAAGCAGCAGCGAACGATCGATGTCAGAGCAGACAAACGCTACTTTACGTCGCCCAAGATGCTGCCGACGTTGATCCTGCCGAACCTTACCTCAGACAACGTCTATCAGGACTTGCAGTTCGGTAGGCTTCGCGTGATCGAATGTGGCATGCAGATTGGCGAAGCAGTCATCGGATTTAAGGAGCGGCGCGGTGCTAACGAGATTGACGTTGACTACCCACTTCGTGCGGATCTGGGCTTTTACTTTGATGCGCCAAAATTTGCGAGATACGTTTTTACGTCGGGTGTTTTGTTCGATCATCCATCGCTGTCCAAGCCCCAAGTCAAGCCCGATGCTATCTCTCGCGTTATCTACGAGGCTTTCCTGATGACGGTTCCGTTTGAACCGCAGGACATCAACGCTGGCGCCGACAAGCATCGGTCAAGCCGCGACGGAATTGAGGAGGGGCGGAGATTTGCTTGTGTCTATGACCAGACTTACGGAAGCCTTCGCCTGACAAGTCGGCTAGTTGACGCAGAGACTCTTCGCAAGGTGTTCCGAATGGCTGTTGACATTTCTGAGACGTCGGAACAATTTGCGCTCAATTCCGAATCGGTGAGCGCTCTGCGTGATCTTGCCAAGGATGCCGAGAACGAGCCGAAGCGAATGGAGGCCAGCGCTGCGATAACGGTTGACAGCAAGTACGGCGTGGTCATAAAGGTTGGGTCTTATGGCGTGGATACCAAGAAAGACAACGAAGAATTTTGGGTTGACGGAGTCTTCTTCAGCCCGCAATTCGGCGAGCTGGCATATCGCGGCAAACATATCAGTCAGAAACGGAAAGCGGAACAGGAGAACTGGCGGCATGGCGCAACCTCGGTGATCGTTGCCGTGAAGGCAATCGAGCCGCTCGGTGGAGTGAGCGAGATAGTCTATTACGACTATGAAACGGGCGAAGTGCTCGATGCCATTCCTCAGGAAGGTGAGTTCTGAGGGTCTTCATGAGTTCGCCAGCCGACGCCACTTTAACTTTGCCGAAGCGCCTCGACCTTGACGGTGCGCTCAGTGCAGCAGCAGCGCTTAGGGCTCTGCCTGCCATGGAGCGCTATCGGCTCGATTTTTCGGAAATCAAGTTTGTCGAGCCGTTCGGGATGCTTTTCTTCGCGACCGTTCTTCGCCAGTTTCGACGCTGCAATTCCATGATCCGATTTGTTGCCGACGGATACAAACAGCATCACTATCCTGCCCACATGGGGTTCTTCAAAGCGTTTGGTTTGGACTTTGGCAAGGAACCGGGCGAAGCAGCGGGGAATACCCAGTACGTTCCCATTACGCCTCTTGCAGTCGAGGAACTGAGACGCGAGGCGATCAACAATCATGAGGACGAGCGCGAAACGATAGAGCGCCGAGCAATCGGTTTGGCTACGTTGCTTACCCGGCAGGATTTCGGACCACTTCAAGAAACGCTCAGTTATTCGCTGCGCGAGATCTTTCGCAACGTACTCGAACACAGCGGTGCTGACACGATCTGGTATACGGCCCAATATTGGCCCGAGAAGTGTGCGGTTGAGCTTTGCATATTGGACGAAGGTATCGGCATTGGTCAGAGCCTTCGGCGCAATCCACACCTGACCGTTCAATCCGATCACGACGCGATTGATTTTGCGCTCCTGCCCGGAATCTCGGGGGTCGCTTTCCGAGGAGGGCCGAAGCAACGCAAGGATCCCTGGGCGAATTCCGGTTATGGCTTGTTCATGACCAGTCAGCTATGTCGTCGTGGGGGCTCATTTGTCGCGATCAGTGGGAATGGAGGAGTGCGGATCAGCGAAGCCGGTGAGGAGCGATTGGATTGCAGAATGGATGGAACGGCAATTCGTCTTCAGCTACAGACGGACAGGATTGGTTCTCTTGGAGCCTCACTTGAGGAGTTGAGAAACCTCGGGGCAAAAATCGCCGGTGATCTCAGGCAGGAGGCAAACATCACCGCATCCTTGTCATCAAGAATGCTATTTGGTTCGAACGGTAATTCCCGCAGAAACTAGTGGAAGTAAAAAGTGGATGCCCCAGATTTCTCGTCACAGAAGCATATCTGTCCTTGTTGGTCTTGGTTATCTGGCATCTGCGGGATGAGTCGTCAGTCCACTAATGCCTTCAATAGAGCGTCCTTGGCGTCCTGATAGAACTCGACATCCAGCCGCGTGGCCATGTCATCCGACAGGTCAAACAGCTGACGTCGGCAGGAGACTGGCAAAAGCAAAGACTTCGCACCTTTTTCAATAGCAATTTCCGCAAGACTGACCGCGTTGTGGATCGGTTCGATGGTTCCGCCCAGGGTAACCTCTCCGACGACGATTAAGCCCCCGCGTACGGACTTACGGAGTAGGGCACCACAAAGCGCGATCAGCGAAGCAACCCCGGTTTTTGCACCGCTCTTCGCCGCATCGAAGCCGCGCAGTTGTACGGAGAACTCGTGAGCGCGTGGATCGCGATCGCCGACCAGGTGCATCGCCCGCGCATAGAGATTCTGCTCGGCACAACGGATTGATTCCTGGAACGCCTGTGGCACCGGCTTGTTAAGAACGCGAACGCCGCCGCCGGGCCCTTCGGTGACTTCGAGGCGGAAGAGGCCGGGGTGCTCGTCTTGACCGCCTGGGGAAAGCGTCCAAATCTGCCCTGCCTCCAATGGCTCGTCGCCGATGCCGCCCTGGCTTTGCAGTTCTGGCGTCGAGACGAATTTCTCGACACCTTCCGAGCCTAGTGTGTAGCTGAAATGGGTATTGCGGAATTCCGCCGCACCGATGCGTTTCTGCTGTTCCTTGACGCGACGCCGGACTTCGAGCGCCAGGCGCACGGCCCATTCAAGATCTTCGTCACTGACCTCAGCATCCTGGCCAGGATGGATCAGTTTCAGCAGGCCACTGATGGTCTTGTTGACGCCGTTGATGTCGCGGCCCGATAGCGCGCCGCCAAAGAACACCCGGTTTTGCAGGACTGCCAAGCGGCTTTGGTTGCGCAGTTGCGTGAAACATTCCGAGAGAAAATCACTGACCAGGCCGAAGTGATCGGTAAAAATCTCCGGCTTCAACTTGGGCACGTCCCAGCCCGGCAGGTAGCAGTGGATGCGATCCATGAATGCCGTGTCGTCGCGCATCTCAGGCGGCAGCGGCTGGAACAGGTGGCCGATGCGCTGCTGGTGCTCGACATCGACATCGAAATTGCCGACCATCACGATGGAGCCGTCGGCACGGATGCTTTCTTTGCCACGTGAGAACTCGCCGGACTCCATGTAGCCCTTCATGATGTTCACGCCATCTTTCTGATCGAAGGAGATGCCGGAAACTTCATCGAAACACACCACGTCGTATTGGCAGACCAGGCCACGCTGCCCGTTGGCGTTGTTGACGAACATGCGCGCGACCGTTGCTTTGCCGCCGGAAACCAGATGCGCGTAGGGCGAGACCTGCTGGAATAGATGCGACTTGCCGGTGCCGCGCGGCCCGATTTCGACCAGGTTGTAGTTGCGCTCCACGAAAGGCACCATGCGCAGCAGGATGGCATCCTTGTTGCGCTCGCTCAGTTGCGCCGGTTCCAGGCCGATGGAGCGCAACAAGAAATCCTTCCACTCAACGGTCGAGAGCTTGGCGCGCGCCTGCGCCATTTTCTCCAGTACGTCGCGCTGCGATAACTGGATGGCCCGCAGTCCATCGATGCCAAAAGGCCGGCCGTTTTTCTCCTGAGCGATGGTCGGGTCGTAGCCAAGCGTAACCTCGGCGTAGAAACCGCCAGTCAGCATGCGCTGGTGCTCGGTCACCAGTTCGGCCGAAATGCGCACGTCGCGCAGTTTCAGTGACGGCAGTTCGGCGACGTAGGAGTCCGTCTTGGCATCCAGTCGCGCCGAGATGATATCGATGATGCGTGCCTGTCCTTTTTCACGAGCGATCGACTGGATCAGGTTTTCGTTGCCCGCGCGCACTGTCCGTTCGGAAAGCTGGCGTTGCACTATGCCCAGTCCTTCCTGAATTTCGGCTTCGTCGGTCGTCGCGCAGTAGCGGCCGAGCATGAACTCGACCACGTAGGTCGGCACGGGGAACTGGCGCGAGAACTGCCGCACCAAGTCCTTGCGGACGATATAGCCGTCGAAGGCATCCGCTGCCTTACGATCAAGTGCATCAAGCTCCATGCCAAGCCTCTCCAAAACTCAAGTGTTCTTCGGCCACCTTCTGGCCATCGCGACGTAGCACCAGCGAAACCTGCTCGTCGATCAAATCATCCACTTCCTCGAAAACCACGCGGCCCTTGCCTTCGCTATCGATCGTCCCAGGTTCGCCGACCGCATTGCCCAGTCGTTCGATGGAAACGCTCAGGCCATCGGCATTGGTCGCTGTGACTCGGCAAATGGTCTTGGGGGTGTTCCAGGTCACCGACACCAGCCTAGGCTGACTAGCAACCGGCCCGCTCTTTTTGACGCGCAGGAAAGGCACCACGGATTCCTGTGGGCTCAAACCGCCATGGTCGTATTCTCGGCCGTTGGTGTATGCCGAGATGCCCGGCGCGAGCGCGACGCGTATCGATGAATCGAAACTCCAGGGCAGCACTAGGCCCTCATGGCCGGCAGCCGCTTCCCTAAGAATCGCGCAGCGACCCCATCGTGTTTCGGTCAGCCTGGCCGGCAGTTCCGCTTTGGGCAGGCAGCCGGGCAGGAGAAGCCAGCCGTGGTCGGTTACAACCCAAACCTCCTTCCAGCCAGCGTTCAGCAGGCGGTGAATGGCCCGAGAAAGGTCGCCGAGATGACCGGCTACCACACGCGCCAGCTTTAGTCCCTTGTTGTGCCCGTCGTTGTCGATATCGCCGGGGAACTCGGCCCACCCCTTTCCGTAGGCAAGGGTCGGATTTTCGGTGTCGACCAGCGCGTAGACTTCGCTCTCCATTGCCTTGCGGAGCTTCTCTGCCGTGTAGGCGCCTTTGGGCAGCACAGGCTCGAAATTACTGCCGCTGCCCCGCTGGGCAAGTCCGCAGGCAGGCGAAACCCAGACCTTGCCGCTGCTGGTCACTGAGGGAATGCTGGTGAAGCCGGATTCGAGCGCGAGATCGAGATTGCCGTCGGCCCCCAGCTTCGTTTCAAGTTCGCGGGCCAGGTCAAGGCGCAAGCCATCGACGAAGACCACCACCGTACCATCGGCAACCTCCGGAAGACTCCATTGCGGATAACCGTCGCGCTTGACCAAGGATTGGAAGCTCTCGGCCTGCTTCTCCAGCCAGCGCCGGTAGAGGGCTCCTAGCACCGCGTAAATTGGTTGCTCAAGCTCGGCTTGCTGGGCAATGGCCATCGCCGCGCGCGCTGCGGCATCGACGCGCCAGCCGCTGTCCGCATAGTGCTGTGCAGCCTGAGAAACATTGCCGCCCGCGATTGGTTGCAGGAAAGCCTGGGAAATGGCGGCCAAGTGGAGCAGGGCATCGGCCAGCGGCGAATGACCTTGTTTTGCCCAGAGCATCTCGCGCCGGGCAGCGTGCTTGCCCTCGAGCGCCAACACGGCATTGGCGGCAGAGACCGGGTCGAGCGTAGCTGTATTGAGAAGTTCGTCCGCCAGCCGCTTTTCGTCGGCGTCATTTTCCCGCGGATACCTCTCTGGGCCTTCGAACATAGTCGGCGGCGTGATGCCACGGAACAGTTCGTAAGCGTCGGGATAGCTTTGCCAATGGGCGACATACTTTTCCCACAGTGGATAGGCTGAATCGCCAATCCCGCTGGCGAGGATCCGCTGCGCAACCTCGAGTGGTCCGCGGCTCAGATCCACGCCGAAGCGGGTTCGCGTCGTCGTTACAAAGCTTTCCCAAGTATCGCCTTTTTCTGCGCGGATCGCATCTGGCGATGTCAGCCAGCGCAGCACGGTTTCGTCGGGCGCGGGGTTGATCAGGTCATTGAGATAGCGCTCATCGACCAATTGAGATTCCAACGCTTGGGTATTCTGGGTCAGCAACTTGCTGATGGCCGCCTTCAAGGCTTGCGCAGTCTCCTGGTTGCCGGTGACCTTAAGTCCGAGGCCGTTGCGCTTGCTTTCAAGGAAGGCGCGCAGGGTCCAGTCCTTGCCGTTCTCCTGGCGCCAGAAGCTGCCGCGATACTGTAATTCGGCCAGTGGGGCGAGATGCGGGTCGCTCTTCAGGCCGCGCAGGTCGGTACGCAATTGGCCGTTGCCGACGCCAGGCAGGTAGAGGATCGGTGTCTCGCCTTCCTTCATCTGGCCGGCCTGGCGATCCGCCACCATGCGCAGCCAGATACCAGGCCCGCTGCGATCATCCGGCGCATAGGCACCGAGCGAATGCAGCTCCGGCAATGCTTGCTTGAGCAGTGGCAGCACAGCTTCCCATTCGCGCTTCTCATCGGTCCAGAGAATAACGATCGGCCTGGCTTCCAGGCCTGGGTTGTAGCGCCTTGCCTGCTCGCGCACGCAGTTGGCGAGCTTGGCGGCGACGGTTTGTGCGGCGGATTTCATGATCCAGATGCTTTCATGTTTGCGTGATTGTCCATTTGCGGCTGCTATAACAGGCCGCCTGGCAACCGGTAGAAAGATTTCTTCGGCCCCTTTTCAACAGTGCCTTCCTCAACCAATCGTTGCAGCCAATCTCGTGCTTGCGTGGTTGTTACCTGTAGCTCGCTTGCGATCTCAGCCTCTTTTTTCGGAATCGTCAGGATGCGCGGCAGGCAAACGCGAACCGCTGCGAAAAGTGTTTCTGCTGGCGTGGGCGTCGTATCGTTCGGTGCAAGCTCAAGCTGGGGCGCCGAGGTTGAAGAAGCAGGGCCTACTGGCTGACCCGCCAGTTTTTCGGCTGGTTCTGCAATCTCATCAGCCGGTGCCTTGGCGGCACCTACTATCCTGGATGGGCTTGGCAGTTCTGGCGCAACTTCAATCCCTACATCGCTGGTCGGAAGGTGCTGCACAGCTTGAGGTTCTTGAGCAAACAACGGCTCCTGGAGCGCCGCAGCCCGCAGTTCGTCGTGCGCGCCATTAAAGACTTCCTCGAAATCGTCTCGGTTTTCCGGATTCGGCCAGAGCAGCGCACCCTTGTGCGCCAGGGCATCGAGACCCTTGCTCGCGCTTCCTGTCGATCGAACAAACACCGGGACGAACTTGAACTTGTTGAGTTGCTCGACAGCACCGGCCCATGTTCCCCCCTTTTCAAAATCGGCGTTGACCACCAGGGCAGCGTCGGCGAAAGCGTAGATCAGCTTGTTCCGCTGCATTGCGTTACCCACATTGAAGCCGGCGCCGGGGTCGTAGGGCGAGATCAGCACCAGTTGCCCATCCATCAGCATCGCCCGATGCTCGCGATTCATGGCAGTCTTCTCGAGACTGTCAGCCAGGACGCCCGTGACCTGGCCGCCGGCTGCGAGCGCGCCGCGCATCGCCGCCTGGTCGATGCCCCGCGCACCGCCCGAAACCAGCGTTCTGCGGGCTCTTGCCGCCAAGAGTCCAACCGCTTCTGTGTATTCGACCAGCGCCTCGTCGACCGCGCGCGAACCAACGACAGCGAGGCCGCCGCTATCGAGAATCGACCGTTCGCCGCAGCCGTAGATGATCGCCGGGCGATCGTCCTTGAGCCGCTCCCGCAGACGCTGCGGGTAGTCAGAATCAGCACGGCTCACCACCCAGATCGCCCGGCTCTGCCAGCGCTCAATTGCCTGGCTCAAGGCGAACCCGCGGCCCAGCAGCCGCTCGATCCGGGCGGACTCAATCACAGTCGAGCTTTCGCGCACGATATCGTCCGCAGTCACAGAGAGAAGGTCCGCTGGTTCGCGCCCCAACTGATGGAGATGGCGGGCGAAGCGCTTGTACTCGCCGGGTGTCAGCAGATCGGGCGAGACATCGCTGCGTCCCGAGATCAGCGGTGCGGTCAACAGCAAAATTGCTTGGGTATTTGCGGATAGTGCGGCGCTCATGCGGTGTGTCCTGTTTGTCCCAGCACCAGGGGCCAGACGGCGTCGGCACCCTGCTTACGCAGCAGCCAGGCCGCTACCGTCAGGGTCCAGCGTGAATCCACCATGTCGTCGACCAGAAGTACCGGACCGGAAGGAATTGCACTGGCGCCGATAGCGAGCGAACCGTCGACGTTTCGTGCCTGCTGAATGCTGTTCTCCATGGATTTCTGTTCGGGGCGATGGTCTGTTTTAACAAGGGCCATTATGAACGGTAGCCCCAGGGCGCTGGCGAGCCGGGCAGCAAAATCCGGCACCAGTGTCGGGTGGCGCAACGACGGAACCGCCGTCACCCAGGCCGGAAAGGGAGGCGGGTTCCATTCCTGGATCAGTTTGACGCAGGCATCGACCAGTTGATCCGAGAAATGGTGATCATGATACTTGCCCCGCCGGACCAACCCGCCCCAGCCGGCATCGCCCCACATGCACAGTGCCTTGCCAGGCTGCGCCCGCAGGGTCTCAGGAATCTGCCCGCTGACGCGATACCGCGGCATGCCGCCCGACGGCCAAATCTTGCGCGGCTCGATCGGCAGGCTGGTGCGCCGCAGAAAGGCAACTGCCTCGCGCACCAGAGACTCATCAGGCGCTGTCGGCAGGGGCGGCAACGCCGGCCCCGCTATGCCGTTAGGGTCGCCATCAAGCGCACGAATCAGGAAAACCATGTGGCCGTCGGGCAAGCTGACGTAGTCCTGCATCTGCGCCTGCTCGGCTCGTCGCAGGGCGGTAAGGCGTTGCGCCCGCTCCCAAAAGCCGGGATTCAATTGCGCGATCGTCAGTTGCCACTTGGTGCCAAGTTTGGCGATGGGTGCCGGCGATTCCAGCGAGAGCAATGCGATGGTTTTCTCGATTCGCCCTTTGCTGATGTTCAGGCGGGCAAGCAGTTGCGGTACGGAAAGTCCATCCTGGGCCGCCTCGAGCGCTTCGATGACGGCGCCGACTTCGCTTTCGGTGGGAAAGGCGCTTTCGATGAAGTAACCAGTAATGTCCGTCTCTTCCTCGCCGCTGAGCAATACGCCGTAGGCGGCATTGAGTGCGCGCCCGGCGCGGCCGACCTGCTGGTAATAGGCGACGACCGAACCGGGCGTCTGGTAGTGGATAACGAAGGCGAGGTCCGGCTTGTCGAAGCCCATGCCCAGGGCCGTCGTGGCGACCAGGGCTTTGACTTCATTGTTCAAAAGCGCCTGTTCCAGCGCAACACGCTGATTGCCCGATTCGCCGGTGTAGGCCTCGACGTTGATCCCCTTGGACTTCAGCCAGTCGCGCACCGTCGCCGCATCGCGCACGGTCAGCGTGTAGATGATGCCGTGGCCAGGCAAGGCCTGGAGCTGCTCAGCCAGCCAGGCCAGCCGTTCAGCCTGGCTGGGCAGGCGAATCGTCTGCAGAGCGAGGGAAGCGCGGTTCAGGTCGCCGCGTGAAACCGCCAGGTTGGGACCGAGGACGTTCTTCAGGTCGTCCATGACCCGGTCGTTGGCAGTGGCCGTCGTCGCCAACAAGCGAAGATTGCGCGGCAGGTTGCGGACCACGCGTTCGAGCAGGCGATAGTGCGGGCGGAAATCATGCCCCCAGTCGGAGATGCAGTGCGCTTCGTCTATCACCAGCAGAGAAATGCGGCTCGCCACCGTTGCCAGCACCTCTTCCTGGAAGCGCTCGTTCGCTAGCCTTTCCGGCGAGATCAACAGGATATCCACCGCATCCCGCTCGATAGCCGCCTCGATGTCGCCCCAGTCGTCCTGGTTGTCCGAGTTGATCGTTGCCGCACGCAAACCCATCCGCTCGGCGGCGGCGATCTGGTTGCGCATCAGCGCCAGCAGCGGCGAGACCAGCAGCGCCGGGCCATGCCCTTGTTCGCGCAGCATCCGCGTAGCAATGAAATAAACGAAGCTCTTACCCCAGCCAGTCTTTTGCACCACGAGCAGCCGGCCAAGCCCCTCCACCACATGGCGAATTGCCTCCTCCTGACCATCCCGAAAGCTAGCCGTCAGCTGTCCACTACCGATGCGAAGAAGCTGAAGGGCGCGCGCTGGATCAAATTTCACTAGGTACCGACCTTCTCAGATTGCTGGACAACTTCCCTTGCTGCTTCGAAATGCTCCGACCAGTTACCCAATTGCTTTCGCTTCGACGGCGGCAGCGCCTTTTCAACGCGCTGACGAAATTCACGACTATGCGTCTGTTCGTAGGTCACATCTTTGAAAACAAGCCGAATCTTCGGCTCTTCCTCCTTGGCCCGCTTCAATCCCTCGTGTAACGCCTTGCTTAACGCCATCGGATCGGGCGGCTTGGCGATACCAGAACGCTTGGATCGCTCCATGATCAGATCGACTGCTTCATCGATAATCTCGGTGGCTTGCTGGTCAATCAGTTTGCGCAAGCCGTCAGAGTGCGCAAGCAGCTGCGCCTTATACGCTTCTAGCCTGGCTTCAAAATCGCCTTTTTCATCTTTTGCGATCAGCCGGCCGAATCCGGTAATGTCATGCAAATAGCGTTTCTCGATATCGTTGCGCAGGCGTTGCAGAGAAGCTTCGCTGACCTTCTCCATGATCGGCTTACTGTCCTTGCCCATGACCGGTTCGCCGTTGAGGTAAGCGGGAACGCTAATTTCCTCGTTCTTCAAGTCGGCAAACGCACGCAATCTCGATTGGATCAAGTCTTGCAATTCGCCTTTGGCATCGGCGTTGAGCAGGCTGCTGGGAACCGTCAGCTGCGTTGCTGAAATCTTGGCGCCCTTCACCTCGAACTCGACGAACTGCAGTTTGGTACTAAAAACACGCGTGACACGGGCCAGATCAACATCGATAGGTGGGTTCTTCTTCAGTTCGTCGAGCGTGCTTTTTACTTTCTCCGGTGTAATCGCCGCCTTACCAATCTCGGCGAGCCGTGGGTCGGCATTACATCCTTCCGCAGCCACCGCCTGTGCCAGTTGTTGCGCCGGGTCTGCCCCAAGGAGCAAACCATTGGGGGCGGCAGGAGCAACCTCATCGAATAAGCTATTTTGCAAAGTAGGCGCAGAACTCGGCGGAGCTTCCACCGAGCGCGGCGTCGGCGACCAGACCAGGGTTTTGTCGTCGGCCAGCAGAACGCCAACGCGAAGGCCAGGTTGTGATCGAAGCCAAAACCCGTTTTTCTTGGCGTCTCCATTGACCAGCTCAAGCCCTTTGGCATCGCCATAACCGATCCGACACACATCTTCATCCGGGTCGAGAACAACGGTCACGTCCAATCCATCGATTTCACGAAAGCGTTCTCCAAGTGCCTTCGCTACTGGCTCATGAACCCCAGGGGCGATGAAAACAATTCGCTTCCTGGCGCCCTGAATCATTTTAATCAGGGCGGCATCATCGACCGCGCAAAAAGTGCTCACTTGATCTTCTCCCGCGCAGCCCGTTTCTCGGCCAGCGTCGTGTGGTGGTTGTTGATGCGGGTGCCTTCGGGTTCGCCGTAGATCGGGCCGAGCTTGAACCAGGGGGCGGAGGCGACGTCCTTACCGCGGTCGACCTCCCATTTGATGCCGATTTTCCTGGCCGGAATTCGCAATACCTCGGCCTCGACGAAGGGGCGGATGTTCATGCGCACGCCGTCGTTGATGTCCGGGTCCCAGCCGAGCGGCTGCTGGTGCAGTGGCTTCCAGCGCACGAAGATGTCGTAGGGCGGCTCGCCTTCCAGGATGGCTTCGAGTTGCGCCTTCAGCGCCTCGGCCTTGGCGAGTTTGAGCGTCGCGTCTGGATTACCGGCGTCGATGGCACGTTTCTGCTGGGTCATCCAGTCGCCCAGGTAGAGGTTGATAAGGGTGTTGAGTTTCTCGCGTGTCAGCAGGTGGTAGTTCACCAGCGCCGAGAAGCCTTCCTTGTGGCCGTCCCAGACGTGCCAGATGAAGGGGCGCTTCTGGAAACGGGTGACGTGCTGCTCGAAGAACTTGTCGCGCAGCCATTGCGCCAGCGGCACGCCGTCGCAACCGGCGTCGCGCAGCAACTGACTTTCGCGTGCCGCCGACCAGTCGCTGCCGAAGGCTTTGGCGAGCAGCGCACGCAGGCGCGTCTCCGCCGACTGTTCGCCGCGCACGGCAGGCAGGCAGACGATGCCGTCGTCGTCGATCAGGCCGTCGAGGTCTTTGCAGCGCGCGATCCAGGCACGCGCCTCGTCTGAGAGTTCCATCTCGGCATCCGACTCCGCAGGCCAGCGGTAGCCGAGCAGACGGGCGACGGCGACTTGCAGCGGATCGGTGGCCGGTTTCGGGTGGCCGTGGAAAATCCACTGCGTCGGGTCGTCGGAATAGGGTTGGGGCAGGCCGTTGGGGTAGCGTTCGGCGGCGACTTTTTGCCAGTGGGCGAGGTCGAAGGGGACTTTCCCCAGTGTAGCGTTGGCAACGATAACCGCCTGCTCAAGTTGACGAACGTCATCGTGATACTGCCGGTTCGAGCAATACGCCCAAATAGCAGGAAGGTGCTCTTGGTTCTTGGGTATGAGCACCGCTTGAGATTTGTCGTAGCGGTATGTTTGGAAAAACGTTGCTTTAAGTTCCCCCATGAGGGAAATACTCACCCCTTTTTTGCCCCAAGCCTGCTGGCCGCTTTGATCCTGATTGTGTATGCGCTCGCGGTGCAGCTTGTCCATCCCTCGCACGCGGCTTTCGTCGTAGTTCCAAGCGACCAAATGCGATAGCCCTTCAAAGTATCCGGCTTTGGTGGGCGAGCATTGGAGATAGCTCCAACCTTCTGGTGCAGGGCCATTCAATTCCCAAAAGTTGCGGCCAAACTTATCGAAATCACCTGTCCCTAAGCCCAAGAATGATTCCGCATAAGCAGAGAGCAACTTACCTGCGCCTAGTTCGCCTAGCAGAATCCTCGAATCAGGATTACCCAACTGCCCCTTCTGCGCAACCTCGACCACCTTGCCTTCGGCCAGTATCGCCGCCTTCTCCTCCGGCGTCTTCGGCGCACTTGCATCTAGGCCGCGCAGCAACCGATCCTCGGTCGGCTTGGCATACGTCAGGGTCAGCAGGATGGCATTGACCACCTCGCCGGTGATGGTCTCGAAAGCCCCAGCGCCCAGCCGGGCCAGCAGGTTCCAGGTGGCGAACTTCAACAGGTGCTCGCGCTGCTTCTGGTAGGTCTTCAGGAACAGCCAGTTCTGCGGCATGACGAAAGACACTGCGCCGCCGGGCGTGCAGAGCTTGAGACTGCGCTCCAGAAACACGTTGGCGAGGTCGCCCTTTGCTGCCTTGTAGTGCTCCTCGCAAAAATCCTTGAGCACCGGGCCGTGCTGCCCCGCGCCGAGGTAGGGCGGGTTGGTGATGACCAGGTGATACTTGCGCGTCAGGATGCGCGAGGCATGCACCATGCCCTGAGCCGCCACCCGCGCTTCGATGTCCTGATCGTCGCCCTTCTGCGCCAGTGCCTGTTCCAGCCGCGATTCGAGTTCTTGCCAATGCGCATCGAGCAGGTCGCCACGCGTGGCGACCATCGGGTCGATCAGGCTGCCGAGTTCCGGCGCTTTCTGGAACAGGGCGTAGAGCGCGGCCATGCCGCCTTCTAGGCGTTCGTCGCCCCCGGCGAGCTTGAGCCAGTCGGCTTTCTTGCTGCGCGGTGCGACGCCGACGCAGGCGATGTTGAGGCGCGGCAGGGGGCGGTAGCCGATGGCTTCGCCTTTCTCGTCCGGGTAACGCCAGGCGGCCAGGGCCAGCGCGAAGGCGGCGATTTCGACGCAACGGGCATCGAGTTCGAGGCCGTGTAAATTCTCGCTTAAAACGCGGTCGACCGCAGCAGCGACGCTAAGACCTTCCGTGGCGCAGCGGATTGGCACCAGATAGTGCAGGGCCGAGACGAGGAAATGCCCGGAACCGAGGCAGGGGTCGAGCAGTTTGAAGTCGGCGAGGCTGGCGGGCCAGGCGGGGAAGGTGCCGGCCGCCGGGGTGCCATCCTCGACCTTACGGAAGTAGGGCATTACCACGGGTAGCGGCCGGCCTGGATGGCGGCCCTGCCACCAGCCGCCGAGGGCGTTTTCGAGGAGGAAGGCGACCATGTACTGCTCGGTGAACAATTGCGTCACCGCCGGCAGTTCGTCGGCGCCGACCTTGGTGCCGGCCTGCTTCATCTGCCGCTGTACTTCTTCCTTCTTCGGCGCCTGCCAGAACTGGTAGCTCCAGCCCAGGCTGTCGTCGGCCTGAAAGACAGTGGCGGGCAGCTTGGCGAGCAAGGCTTCGAGCGCCTGCTCGGTTTCCAGCGGTAGTTGCAGCGCCAACGCCGGGCTGTCGGGGCGGAAGACGTTGGGCAGCATCGCCGAGGCATAGTGCCCGGCGACTTCCCATTCGCTGCGCGCGGGGGGATCAAGGCGCTCGGCGTCTTCCTTGCAGTCGGCTAGGCTGACGGGGTAGCCGTCCGGGTGCATGAGCAGACTGCTCTCGGCGAGGAAACGGGCGAAGAGCATGCGGTGCCAGTGCTCGTAGGCGATCTCGGTGACGAGGTGGTCGATGGCTTGCGTGTCGTCCTGGTGCAATGCATCGCCCAGCGCCCGGCCGTGGGCGCGCAGGCGCACCCGCAGCTTCTTCTGATCGTCGCTCAGATGCCCGGGTGCTTCCCTGGCGCCGACGGCCAGCGCCTGCAGCGCCCGCGCGGCACCGGTTTCGGCAGCAGCCCGCGCCTGGCTGGCGGTCGTTTCGAGCATGCGGCGGTGTTCGCGGGAGAGGTTGGTTTTCATTGTTATGGTCTCGGGGAGTCAGCTACGGGCAAAGGCGAGCAGGGGGGCGATGTCGCGCGCGTCGGCGGCTTGCAGGGCGGCGATATAGCGTTGCCGGGTTTCATTCGCATCGGTCAGGCTGGCGCTGCCCCAGGTGAAGCGGGGGCGGCCCAGACGCTCGACGAGCAGATCGGCCATCAGCCGCGCGTGACGCCCGTTGCCGTTGGGAAAGGGGTGGATGGCGACGAGACGGTGATGGAAGCGGACGGCAATATCGTCGGGCGGCAGGCTGTCGTTCGCCATCTGGTAGCGCACGTCGTCGAGGAGCTTCCTCAACTCGACACCGATGTGGAGCCAATCGACGCCAATGTTCTTGTCGGATTTGCGGAAGGTGCCGGCCCAGCGCCAGGTTTCGCCGAACATCTGCTGGTGCAGGCGACGCAGGAAGCCTTCGTCGAGAATTTCCTTGCGCTGCTTGCGCGCCCAGGTGTCGCCTTGAACGATGTTGAGTTGCTCCCACTCGTTCAGTTCGCCCTGCGTGGTGATGTGGCTGGGAATCAGGCTGGCCAGTTCGTCGGCATCGAGCGGCGTGGCGCCAGGCGCGTAGTCGAGGTTGATCGGCATGTCGCTCAACGATCCCGCCGGTCGGTCTTCCACAGCGCACGGCGGGAACCGGAACGCAGCGCTTCGATCAGGGCGCGGGTCTGCTCCTCGCGGGCTGCCGGCGAGGTGGCCTGGGCTTCCAGCGCCATGGTGTGGCTGATCGCTGCCATCTGCTCGAGTGCGAGCGCAGCGGCCCGCGCCTCCAGCGTCTCTTCGAGCGCTTGCCTGGGCACCAAGGCGTAGCGCAGTTCGCAGCCCAAGGCTTCGGCGGCACGGCGCAGGGTGGCCAGGCTGATGGTTTCGTCGGCCTCCGAAGTCTCCAGCCGGGTGACCGTGGAAGGGGCGACGCCCAATCGGCTGGCGAGATAGGTTGCGGACATGCCCAGCCCATCGCGAATGGCCCTGATCCAGCCGGACGGCGGACGCGGCGGCAAATCCGCGCTACGCCAACGTTCCAGTGCGGTATCGAGTTGGCGAAGCCTGAGTCTGGGAAAGTTTGTTTTCATGTTATTGCACCATAATGCACAATAAAGTTTTTAAATTGTGCATTATGGTGCAAGTTTAGTAAATTAAAAATTGCATCATGGCGCAATCAATTGCTTGTCTCATAGTTGAACCGGTCCGGCAGGGAGCTTCGCCAGGACGCTCGTGCGTACCTCGGACAACCAGGCGTCAAGATCGGCTTCGCTACGCACGATGCGGCGAGGCGGGGCGATTGGCTGCACGGTGGGTTCCAACTTCCGGGCCGCCGCAGTGAGGGCGCGGGAGAGCTGGCCGCGCAGGGCGTGGCGCTTCTCGGACCAGCGTTGCGGCGAGCAGGCGGCCAGCGAATCGATCAGGTCGCTCAAGGTGCCAACCCGGGGCGGGTTTTCAGGAGACGAGAGCTGGACATCGCGGAGGATGGTGGCGCGATCTTCAGGCGCCAACTTGCACCATTCGACCGACGCATCGAGTTCCTTGAGGCACTGGTCGTACTCCAGTTGGTACGCGGCCGAGACTTGATTGAGCGCAGTGCGCAGGGCATCGGCGGCGCGGTTGACGAGGGGTTCGACCTTGTCCGGATCGTCGAGAAGGAGGCGGCCGTGGAGGATGGCATCGCGCTCGGTAGCGATCGCCGCGCTTTCCGGGAGATCGCTCATGGTTTCCAGCAGCGTGCCGAGCTGGCGCCATTGCGGTTCCCGCTGCGCAATTTTGGCGGCTTGGGCTTCGAGTTCAGCCAACAGGCGGCCGGCAGCCTTTTCTTCTTCGGCCAGGCGTTTGACCAGGTCGCGTCCCGAAGTGGCGGAGAGCTCGTCGATCAAGGCATTGGGCTTGGCTTCCGGGCGCGGCGCGGCGCCTGTTGCGCGCCCCTGGGCATCGCGCAGCTTGGCGACGAAGTCGGGTGCCTTGGCCTCGGCTTCATCTGGCTTGCACTTGACGAGGCGGGCAATGGCGCGTTTTTCGTCGGCGGAGAGCGGGGCGGTCTCGCGCGAGAACGTGCTGGTGGCTACGTCGCGGCGGTTGAAACGGCCTGCCGGCCAGTGAGCGCCCGAAGCGTTGACGATGCGCAATTGGCCGGCCGCAAAAAGCACGGCGAGAAGGGCGTCGACCGCATCCTGCGACCAACCATAAGGTTCGCCCATGAACTCTTCGCGTAGTTTGCTGCCCTTGAAGGCGGCGGAACCCAACCGCTGGAGGACTTCCTGGGCGGCGGGGTGGCTTTCGGCGGTTTCCTTGTGGCCGACCTTTTCCAGGGCATTGACCAGACCGCGTTCGGCTTCGATGAACGCCTTGTCCCAGCCGCTGGCATCGACGAGGTTGAACTTGCGGAAAAGCCGCGCGGCGGCATCGGCGCCTGCTTTCTTGATTCGCTCATCGATCGTGGCGCCGTCTTCGACCACTTGGCCGCCACCCTGGATGACCTGTGCCCGCTCGAGCGCCTGGCGGATCAAGTCGGTGACGTTAGTATCGGCATCGCGCTTTTGCTTGGCGAGCGCATTGCGCGCTTCTTGGCCTTCGCCGGTCTGCGGTTCGCCAAAATGGCCGAGGGTTCGCTCGGCAGCCTCCCGCGTGATGATGGCGCGCACTAGCTCATCCTTGCGCGGCAGGGAGACATGGGCGAAGACGATGGGAGAGTTGATTCCGGCGCGCGCGGCATCGCCCAGCACTTCCTTGGCCTGCGTGCCGTCGACATCGGAACGCAGCCAAACCGGAATCTCGGCTTCGATTTTGGGGGAAGTATTTGGGTCGGTATGGAGCTTCAAGCCGCGGACTTCACGGCTGACGCCCTGCGGAATCTTCAGGCGGCGAACCTGCTCGCCAGCCAACTGCATCAGGTGCTCGCGGATCTTGCTCTCATAGGCCGATGGGTTGCTGCGCAGCGCATCTTCTTCGCCGCGTTGATAGGCAAACCAGTCTGCACTTTCGCGGGTCTGCAGGCGGTATCCGTCCAAGCCGCCGACGGAGACGCGCATCAGCAGACGGTCGTGATTGACCAGTTCGTCGAGCACCGAGGCCAGTTCGCCGCGCAGCGCGGCGCTTGGTGCGGTGAGGTCGTCAACCAAAATATCGGCGATGCTTTGGGCGTCGGTATGCAAACCCGTGTCTTGCGCCGAGTTGCTGGTGATGCGGGTGAGCAGGAAGACGGCCTTCAAGGCGCGCGCCTTCAGTCGGGAACGGTGATCGTTTGCGGCATCGAGGCGATCGATGGCGTTGGCAGTTTCGGTGCTGATCTGGCTGGACTGGCGCAGGCGCATGCGGATTTCGTCGTAGATGAAATCGCCGCCGACGATGTGCCCGACGGGGGCATCCTTGCTCTTGCGCACCGCATCGAAAGCCAGGCGCAATTGGGAGCGCAACTGCACCCCCGCGCCGCTGGAGTCGGTGGTGGCCAGGACCCGCTCCCACAGCCGTTGCCGACTGGGCAGCAAGGGGTAGCTCGGCCCGAGCAGGCTTTCGTCGTCACGCCGATGAGCAAAGGTGCTGCCGTGCAGGTGGGCGGCAATTTCACCGAGGCAGCAGCCGGGACTGAACAAGTCGCCGAGGGGCTTGCCGGCGGAGGCTTTTTTCTTGAGCACCGTCTCGCGCAGGACTTCTTCGACGTCGGAGTCGGAAAGCTGGACCTGCACCGGAAAGCGACCGAGTAGCTTGGAGAGCACGGGTGTGCTATTGAGCGCGCTTTGGCCGGTCGCGATTGCCAGGACGCGGCCATGGAAGCCGGCGCTCATACTCTCGATGACCTCTTGCACGCGCATGGCGCGCTCGGCACTGTCGGCGATGTATTGCTGCAATTCGTCCAGCACCAGCAGGAAGACCGGCATTTCTCCATCGATGCTTACGGCCTCGGTGAAGAAGGTAATGAAATCTGCTTGGTCGACGTCGCCCGTGGTCGAAAACTGCTCGAGTTTGTCCCCGAGTTCGAAAGCGTCCCGCGCAAGAGTTGGCTTTGCGGCAAGGATGGCGTCGTGGAGATGAGAGGAAACCGTGAGATCGCGCAGTTCGCGTTCCAACTCGCGATTTTTTGCGTGCAAGCCGGCGCGCACAGCGTTCTCAATACCCTCGTTGCGCAGCCAGAGCAGGGCGCGCGCTTCTTCATACTTTGATGGCAAGCCCACTGCCTTGAAGACAATGCTGAGCACCGCCTTACGGATGCTGTCATCCGCGCCCTGGCTGAGGGTGCCTGAGGCTGCGCGTAGGCCAACCTTTCGCTGCCGGGCGAGCGTGTCGATTTCTTTGAGTGTGTCTGCTACCGACGCAGGCAACCGGGCGATGTCGCGCGGCAGACGCTGGTCGGGAAATGCTTCGTTGGTCCACAACGCACGGGCCATCTTTACCAGGTGCGATTTGCCGCTGCCGAAGAAGCCGGAGACCCAGGCTGGCGGAGACTGGTGATCTCGGCGCAGGGTTTCGGCGAAAGACTCGAATATCCGGCGCAGACCTTCTTCGTAATGGCCTTTGCAGACAAAGGTTTCGAGCTCGAAGCGCAGGGTCTGCCGCTGCTGGTCGTCGAGCGCCTCGTCGACTTTGGCGACCCCTTGGTTTTCAAGTGAGAAGTTACCGATGTCTTTGTCGAATAGTTCGCGATTGAGCATTTTTGTTCTCGGAATTGTCGTTCAGGAAAATTCAGCAGGTAATCGGCACCGCCAGGTAGCCCCAGCCATCCTTGGCACCAAGCAGGCGATAGCTGTTGTTGTTGGCGTCATGTTCGCCGGGGAAGAAGATCACCAGGCGGCCCGGGATGTGGTTCTCGATGTGCTCGATCAAGGAAGAGACGCTGTGCAGACCAAACAGGCCGCCGCCCCCGATAAGCGCCAAGGCATCGTTGCTGGTGAGGCTTGCGGTGATCTCGGCGATCCTGGCGGTGAGGTATTCATCAAGGCCGCGTACGTTGCCGCCATCGTCCCAGAGCCGCTCTGGACGGAGCAAATAGCGGTCGCGGTATTCATTTGCTGAGAACCAGCGCGAGAACTCGGTGGCGAGGTCATACTCCTTCCAGCCGTGGCCGGTCGTTCGGATTTCCTTGGCGAATTCCCCCGATTCGATTAGTCGGCGCAACTTGCGCTCGTCGCCCGGCGGATAGACCACCATAACGACCCGCTCGCGCGGCGAGACGTTTTCCGGCCAGGGGAGGGCAAGGTGTTCCTTCAGGCGATCGACAATTGTTTGGGCGACACTCATGCGCTGGGTCTCTTCTCGTTGTCATTCAAAAAGCCGGGAAAACCCAGTTCGAGAATCCCGCCCGAATAGGCGACTTTCATCAGACCCTGCCGCCCGGCTGCAAGAATCAGGGCCAGGTGCTCATCGGTGGGTAAATCAAGTGCCCGGGAGTAGGGGCCTTGCATGAGAGCAACGCCATTCAGTCCCAAGAGCCAGTCCAAGAACGCGGCGTAGGTTGCCGAGGCGATTCCTGAACGAGGGCGCACGCGGCTACGCGCCTTGCCGATGGACTCACCGAGGTATCCAAATTGGAAAAAGGAGGCGTAAAGATTGTGGCTGAAACTCACGTACATCGCTTCCGAATATCGTCCCGGCGCATGAGCTCTGATCCAGTCTTCAAAAACCTTGCGGTCGATGCTGTCGCCAACTCGAAGCCTCAGCACCATGTCGAGGCAGGCCTGGAGGAGGGGTTCCCGAGCCATTGCCAGGAGGCCGAATACGAGCGGAGTATCCTCGGCCGCGAAACGCGAGAGACGCCGCATCTCACGGAACAGGCAGACGTCGGAATCAAGTGCGTAGAGACTACGCAGGAACTTCAAGGTCTTCTCTCGATTGGACGCGGTGGATTTATGAAGAATGTTGTCGTCCAGAACCGCTTTCCGATAGGCATCAGCATCCGCGTCGAGCGGGAGCGTAGTCAAAAGTGTTCGCAGTTCGTCGGTCATCGCGGTCCGCGAGCTGATCGCCCCGCCATTGCTGAAACCGATCTGTTTGGCGCTAAGCGAGTTTTTTTCTTTTGTCATGAAACGTTCAGGCTCCCTGCCGCGATTCTAATGCAATCATCGATCAGGTTTTCGTAAGCCAATCGAATCTCACATTGTGGTCATAACTTAGGGCCGAAGCGCTTCAATAAGTATCGTGAACGCAGCCAGAGAGGTGCTGGCTGGGCGAAGAAAGTCGTGCTCGAGCAGGGCGACAAGTTGGCGGTGTCATTTTTAAGGTGGCAATCCGTTCCATGTTCAGTCGGCCTCTATAAGCTCGAGGCCGCTGTCGTGGGCCATTGCGGTGGGAATGTCGTCGCCTTCTTCTGGGGGTTCTGTGGTTGCTGGGGCAGCGTGGCCCGTGATGCGCGCCACCAGTTCCATGAGCAGCTTTTGGCGGGCTTTCATGAAACCGTCGAAGTCATTCGCATAGAGCTCATTTACGGGGATGCAGTGCGTTTCCAGATACTTGGCCAGCACGGGCTTGGCAATGGGTGGCTCGATGATCTGATTGTTGGGGCCAGCCTTGCCATTTTCCAGCTTCGCCAAATAGATTGAGGGCGCAACGCCACCGATGATGCGGTTGGTGCGGTAGCCGAGCGGGGTCTTGTTGACTACGGAGTCGTAGAGCGAAGCTGGCAGCTTCTGCGTCTCGCACCAGGCTTTGGGGAAGATATGGTGAATGTCGACCGCTTCGTCGAAGAAAACGATCTGGTCGAAGGCTTGGCCGCTGCGGAAGTCTATGGCGCCTTGCCGCAGCAACAGCGCCTGTAGGCCCTTGTAGGCGGCAGAAAGGCGTGAGCGCATGGTCAGCAGGCGGTCGGCACGCAGTACGCCATCAGCGACGGTGGAGGGTTCCGCGCCGCCACTGAGCCAGGCTGGCACTTCGAGGATGTCCTTGGCGAAACGGCTTTCGACAGCCGAGCCGTACAACTCGCCAAACACACCGCACCAATACCAGCGGGCAATCTTGTCGTTGGTGGTGGCGTGCTCGGCCTTGTCACCGATTTCGGCAAAGATAGAAGCCAGCGGGACGAGTTGCGTCTGATAGGGAAGATCGACCACCCGGTGAATCTGCTGCTGGCGCAGGAATTTGGCGGCGCGCTCGAAGCCGGTTCTGACTGCGCTGCAATGCTTCTTGTAGGCGGCCAGAGGCAGGTCGAGCAGCGATTGCCGGGTCGCGCGAACGGCTGGCCAGTCGCTTTCCTTGTCCGGTTTGGCGGCTATAGCGGCAAGGCGCAACTCCTTGGTGTGCAGGAGGGCGATGGCTTGCAGGAAATCGGTGGAGGCGACGTTGGCCAGCACGCCCTGCGCCTGTCCGGCAGCGCGCCCGAACACGGCGAGGCGCTTCTGGATGCCGAGGCGCAGGTCGGGATCGTCGGCTTTTTCGTCGCCGAGCCAGTCGTCGCGCAGCTTGTGACCCTGGGCGGCATACATGGCGGTGAGCAATTCGAAAGCGTCGAGCGCCTTGCCGCCGGTGTTAACCTTTTCGAAGACGAGGCAGACTGCTTCGTGGGAGGTATCTGCACCGAGCGCGATGACGGGAACCTGGTATTCGGCAAAGTTCTTCAGGACGTCGTTCTTGAACTGCTTGAACACCTCACGCATCTCGGGCTTGCCCTTGGAAATCCAGTAGTCACCAAACTCTTCCTGCCATGTATCCCAGTTGAACGCCTGATTCAGGGGGTACATGAGGTTTTCGTATTCGAACTGCGACGAGGACAAATCAAGAACAATGTCCTTGTCGAAGTTCTCTTTAATCTTCCGGTCTTCCGGCACTGCAAAAATCGCCGAATCGCGGTCGGCTTCGGCGTTCAGCGCCTTGTGAATGTCGATATAGAACCACCGCTTGACCAAACGCTTCTTGGCGGTGATCGTAGAAACTACCTGGTCGCGCATACAACTCTGGAAAAGAGATGTCATCCGCTGCTGGCCATCAAGGAGTAGCTGCTCTGGTTTTGTCTGTGCACTGACAGGGGCGCCCTCAATGGGCCGGTAGGCGAATACCACGCCGGTGTCGATCCTTGACTTGAGGGACATCAGTGCCCCCATAGGGAAGCCCCGGGACACGGAGGCGATCAGACTCATGATGCGTTCTTCCTCCCAAACCCAGCTTCGCTGGAAGTCAGGCAGTTGCAGCTTGCCGTCCTCGCAGGTCTTGAGCAGCGTTTGGAGCAACACCGGATTGGTGTCGAAGGTTGTTTTGGCCATTTGTGTGGGACTCCCTGAGTGTCCTTGTCGGCTATCGTTGTGTACTGCGGCACCGTCGGGCCTGCCGATTGGCATGGCAGGCCGAGGAATTTTGTTATTGTCCGACAAATCACCGCTGAACGTCACTGCCGCGGTCGACCACCGAAAACCGCCTATTTCTGCGAATCGTCCGGCTTGTCAAACTGCGCCTTGCCCTGCGCTGTCTTGCGTCGAAGGAAGCTGATGCTGGCTGCTTCCGCATCGAGATTGTCAAAGTTCAGTTCCTCCTTCGCCGAAATCCGCGAGTTCATCTTGCGCGACGAATACAGCGCCTCCTTGCGGAAGCGGGCAGTGTCCATCGAGCGGGCCAGTTCGGCCATGCTCTCCAGTACCTCGATCACCCAGGGCTGATCAGCAAAACGCTGGCGTGCTTCGGCCAGCAACCGCTCGACGGTCGTCCAGTCGCCATGCTCCGCAGCGG